>Ga0116175_1000032_pt1 | contig 117885 bp, 102 predicted proteins | sample AD_UKC125_MetaG_FD_89802 | JGI IMG/M metagenome (GOLD analysis project Ga0116175, IMG submission 89802) | Active sludge microbial communities of municipal wastewater-treating anaerobic digesters from USA - AD_UKC125_MetaG | ecosystem: Engineered > Bioreactor > Anaerobic > Digestate | place... | reverse complement strand
TGCCTGGCGACCTCCGACGTCCCCGGTGGCGTCGTCAACATCCTCACCGGCGACCCCGCCGAGATGGCCCCCTGGCTTGCCTCGCACCGCGATGTCGGCGGACTCGACCTCACCGGCGCCGCCGACGCTGCCGGCGTCGACTGGGGCGCGCTGGAGGCCAGCGCCGCAGACACCCTGACCCGGGTGCTCCGCCCCGGTGGCACCGGTGCCGAAGCGGTCGAACCGGACTGGCTGCCGGAGCCGGGTCTGGGACGGATGATGCGGTTCGTCGACGTCAAGACCGTCTGGCACCCCAAGGGTCGCTGACGATCCCGTATGCCGCCCGCCTCCGCCCGTGCCCGCCGTGACGGTGGCGTTGGTGGTGACGGCACCGACGGGCGTCCTGGCCGGGCCCGCGTCGTGCTGCTCGCCGGCCCGTCCGGATCGGGGAAGTCCCGCCTGGCGGCCCGGTTGCAGCAGCGACGCGGTTGGCCGATCGTCCGCCTCGACGATTTCTACCGTGACGAGGACGACCCGGCCCTGCCGCTGCTCACCGACCTGGGCATCCCCGACTGGGACGACCCGGCCAGTTGGGATGGGCCGGGGGCGGTGGCGGCTCTCGCAGCACTCGTCGACTCCGGGGCGGCCACGATGCCGGTGTACGACATCGGCACCTCCCGCGCAGTGGGCCAGCGGCACCTCGAGGCTCGCCGGGACGCGCTCATCGTCGCCGAGGGCATCTTCGCCGCCGAACTCATCGAGCCGCTGCGCAACGCCGGACTGCTCCACAGCGGCTGGTGCGTCGTCCACCGCCACCGGTTCCTCACCTTCGGCTGGCGGCTGGCCCGGGACCTGCGCGAACACCGCAAACCCCCGCTCATCCTGGTCCGCCGGGGCTGGGCGTTGCTGCGCGCCGAACCGGCCGTGATCGCTCGCCAGCAGGCCCTCGGAGCCCGCTGCGCGACGGCCCCCACCATCGAGAAGGCCGTCGAGCGCGCCGCGCCCGGCGGCACCCGAGCAGGTGTCGGAGGGTTCGGTTAGGGTGAGCCCAAGGCGCCATTTCGGCAGGTGGTTCCGACGTTGTCTCGCCGAGGTTCCGGCGCGACGCCAGCGGCCAGAGGGGATGTTAGGCACCGATGAGTGACCAACAGTGGATCGCACCGGGCAGCCCCGCGCCGGACCGGGGCGTGGCGGGGCCGCCGCCGACACCGTCGTTCCCGCCAGCAGGGCCGGGACCGGGGCCCGCGGCATACCCGATGGGTTCCTCTCCCCCGGCGCCGCCGGGGCCCGTCACGATGCCGGTGTCACCGCAGCGCTACGGCATGGAGTTCCGGCCCGGGGTCATCCCGTTGCGCCCTCTCACGCTCGGCGACCTCTACGGTGCGGCGTTCAAGACGATCCGCGGCAACGTCGCCGCGACCGTCGGGATGGCCACCCTCGTGTCGCTGCTCTTCATGCTCCCGTTCACCGCGCTCGGGACTTTCCTGGCCCGCTCCTTCAACCCCAGCCTCGTTGCGGACTCCGCCGACCCGACGGTGGCGTTCGAGGGCTTCGACACCGGCATCCTCGGCGTCTACCTGCCCATCATCGGGTCGGTCTTCGCGACGATCCTCATGGCCGGTGTCATGGCCTGGGTGCTCGGGCAGGCGGTCCTCGGTCGCAAGGTGAGCCTGGCGCAGACGTGGGCCGGCACCCGCGGCCGCCTGCTCGCCCTCTTCGGGACGGTCGGGCTCACCGCTCTCGCCGGGATCGGCGTCGCCGTCGTTGTCGTCGGGATGCCGATCGGCCTGATGCTCGTCGGCAACGCCACATCGAACGACGTCGTCACGGCAGTGGGAGTCATCCTGCTCATCCTCGGACTGATCCTCGCCTTCGTCGTCATGATGCTCCTCGGGGTGCGCTGGGGCTTTGGCACCTCGATCGTCGTCCTGGAGTCCGCCGGTCCGGTCACCGCGCTGCGCCGCTCCTGGCGCCTCGTCGGTTCGCCGCTCAAGGTGCCGTTTTGGCGGATCTTCGGCATCCGGCTGCTCGCCGGGCTCATCGCGTCGACTGCGGCCCAAATCATCACCCTCCCCCTCGTGTTCGTCATGATGATCGGCATGGGCGTCCTGATCGGCGACGACCCCAACAACCTGAGCAACTTCGGCACGGTGATGGCGCTCGTGACCGCAATCTCCGGCTTGGCCTCGATCATCACCAGCGCGTTGACCACGCCCTTCACCAGCGGTGTCGATGCCCTCCTCTACGTCGACACCCGGATCCGCTCCGAGGGCCTGGACATCCAACTCCTCCAGGCCGCGCAGGGGGTCGCCCCGGCGCCCTGGCCCACCCCATGACCAGATGCTGGGGGACGAGCCGGTGCTGAGGACGCTGCCGTGGGACGGTGCCCCGCTCGATCCGACGTCGCCGCAGGCGCAGGAGTGGCTGGCCCAGGAGTTGGCCAAGAGCAAGTATCACGCGCAACCGTCCCTCATCGAGCGCTTTCTTGCCTGGCTGATGGACCTGCTCGGCCAGGTCGGCGGTGGCCCCGGATTGCCCCGGTGGGTGTTGCTCGTCGTCCTCCTCGCCGTGCTCGCGCTCGTTGTCCTCGTGGCCCGGGTGATCATGCGCCGGGATCGGGGCGGGCGGTCGGGCCGTTCAGGCAGCGGCGCCACCTTCGACGAAGTGGGGGTCAGCGCCGAGGAATACCGTCGGCGGGCCGCAGCCGCCCTGGCCCGCGGCGAGGCATCGGTCGCCCTCGTCGAGGCCTACCGCGCCGTGGTCGCCGGGGCCGTGGAGCGGGTGATTCTCGACGACGCTCCGGGTCGGACGGCCCGCGAAGCGGCCGCCGAACTGGGCCCGGCATTCCCCGAACAGGCGCGCGCGCTGGTCGATGCCGCCGCGGCGTTCGATGCGGTCCGCTACGGGCACGGCCGCGCCAGTCTCGACGCCGCCCACCAGATGCTGGCCTTGGACACGACCCTGACCCGGCAGCGACCCGTCACCGCCGCCCTGGCAGGGATCAGCGGATGACTACCGTCGCTGCGGCGCGCCGCGTGCGTGGTCCGGTCCTCTTCGGCCTCGTCGTCCTCGTCGGGGTGGTCCTACTGACCCTGGTGAGCATCCAGAAGACTCCCGACCGGGCGCTCGACCCCAACGGCACCGGCCCATCCGGCGCGGGCGCCCTGCTCGAGGTGATGCGCCAGCACGGCATCCGCGTCGAGGTCGTCACGACAATGGCCGACCTCGACTCCGCGTTGCGCAGCCCCGGCCCGACGACCGTGGCCGTCGGCAACGGCGACTACGTCGACGCCGGGGTGCTCAGCCACGTAATCGACCGCGCCCGGGGCACCGCGGCCGCCGTCGTGGTCCTCGACCCCAACCGGGCCCTGGCGAGGGCGCTCCCGGGCCAGTTGACGGTGGACCTCACCCCGTCCCCGGCCAGCCCGCTCACGCCGGCGTGTCAGAGCGGGTTCGCCCGCCCCGCCGACGAGCTGGCGATGTTCCAGACCCGGATCAGCACCGCGACGACCACCCCCGACCTCACCCTGTGCTACCCGCTGCCCGCCCCCGACGACGGCAGCCCCGCCGACCGCGGAGCCGGGCTGGTCATCGTCGCCGCCGCCGCCGACCGGCCCGAGGTCCGCGTGGTCGGTTTCCCGCAGGCGTTGACCAACCGGTTCATCACCACCGACGCCCATGCCGGCCTCGCCGTCCGCCTGCTCGGCGATCACCCGCACCTGATCTGGTACGACCCCGACATCACCGAGCTCGGCACCTACGGCGACCCCGGCTCGACCACCGACGACTCCCCCTGGCCGCAATCGACCGAGGTCGTCGCCCTCCTTCTCGGCGTGGCCTGGATCCTGTATGCCGTCGCCCGCGGCCGCCGCTTGGGCCGTCTCGTCCCCGAACCCCTGCCGGTCGTCGTGCGCGCCATCGAAACCACCCGCAGCCGGGGCGAGCTCTACCGGCGCGCCGGCGACCGGGGCCGGGCGGCGAGCGCGCTGCGTGAGAGCACGACCGCCCGGCTGCGGCGACGGCTCGGGCTCACGAGCGCGGACGGCATACCGGCGCTCGTCGAGGCGACGGCACGCGCGACCGGAACCCCCGCGCCCGAGGTGGCCGACCTGCTCACCGGGCCCACCCCCACGAGCGACTCCTCCCTAACGACGCTGGCTCAAGCCCTGACGACCCTCGAAGAGAAGGTGTGACGATGACCGAAACCAGTCCCTCCCTGACCACCGGGGAGAGCGCCCGCCAGGCCCTGCTCCGGGTGCGCGCCGAGGTCGCCAAGGCCGTCGTCGGACAGGATGCCGCGGTTGCCGGCTTGCTCGTCGCCCTGCTCTGCCGGGGACACATCCTCCTCGAGGGGGTGCCGGGGGTGGCCAAGACGTTGCTGGTGCGCTCGCTCGCGGCCGCGTTCGAGTTGGACACCAAACGGGTGCAGTTCACCCCGGACCTGATGCCCGGTGACCTCACCGGTTCGCTCGTGTTCGACGCCCGCACCAGCGATTTCACGTTCCGGCAGGGCCCGGTGTTCACCAACTTGTTGCTCGCCGACGAGATCAACCGGACCCCACCGAAGACCCAGTCGGCGTTGCTGGAGGCCATGGAGGAACGGCAGGTGAGCATCGAGGGCTCGCCCCGGCCGCTGCCCGCGCCCTTCATGGTGGCCGCGACCCAGAACCCCGTCGAATACGAAGGCACCTACCCGTTGCCCGAGGCGCAACTCGACCGGTTCCTCCTCAAGGTGGTGCTGCCCGTGCCGCCGCGCGACGAGGAGGTCCAGGTGCTGCGTCGCCATGCCAGCGGTTTCGACCCACGCAACCTGGCCACCGCCGGCATCGCGCCGGTGGCCACCGCCGACGATCTCAGCGCTGGCTCGGCCGCCGTCGCCACCGTTGAGGTGTCCGACGAAATCGCGGGCTACATCGTCGACATCGCCAACGCCACCCGGGTCTCCCCCAGTTTGGCGCTCGGGGTGTCCCCGCGCGGGGCCACCGCGTTGATGTCGACGGCCCGCGCCTGGGCCTGGCTCCAGGGGCGCACGTTCGTCACCCCCGACGACGTCAAGGCTCTCGCCCACGGCACCCTGGCCCACCGGCTCATGCTCCGGCCCGAGGCCGAGTTGGAGGGCATCAGCGTGGCCGCGGTGCTCACCGCCGCACTGGCCGCAGTGCCGGTGCCCCGCTGACCCGGCGCCCTCATGGCAATCACCCCCCGAGCGGCCTGGCTCACGCTCCTCGGACTGGTCCCGGTCATCGCCTGGCCCTCGATGACCACCGTGCGGTGGTGGCTGCTCGCCGTGGCCGTCCTGCTCGTGATCGACATCTGGCTGGCCGCGTCCCCACGCCGGGTCACGGTGAGCCGATCGGCGTCGGGGCAGGTGCGGCTCGGGGAGAGCGTGACGAGCACGCTGCTGGTCACCAACACCGGGACCCGACGGGCCCGCGGGCTGCTGCGTGATGCCTGGCCCCCGTCGAGCGGGGCGACCCCGGCGCGGCATCCGGTGCTGCTGCCCGGCGGCGAACGCGCGCGCATCACCACCACCTTGACCCCCACCCGCCGCGGCGACCACCACAGCGACCGGGTCACCCTGCGGCTGGCCGGCCCCCTCGGACTCGCGGCGCGACAGCGCTCCGTCGAGGTCCCCGGGAAGCTGCGGGCGCTGCACCCGTTCCCGTCGCGCAAGTTGCTGCCGAGCCGGCTGGCCCAGTTGCGCCAGATCGACGGACGGGCCGCGGTGCGCACCCGCGGCCAGGGCACCGAGTTCGACTCGCTGCGCGACTACGTCGATGGTGACGACGTGCGCTCGATCGACTGGCGGGCGACGGCGCGGCGTCGGCACCTCGTCGTGCGGACCTGGCAACCCGAGCAGCACCGGCGCGTGGTCATCGTCATCGACACCGGGCGGACGAGCGCCGGCCGGATCGACGACGCCCCCCGTCTCGACGCGGCGATGGACGCCGCGCTGCTCCTCACCGCTCTCGCCGGTCATGCCCGTGACCGGGTCACCGTCCTCGCCGGCGACCGCACCGTGCGGGCCCGGGTGACCGGCACCGACCGGGCCCGGGTGCTCCACGAGACGATTTCGACGTTGGCGCCGGTCGATGCGGCGCTCGTGGAGTCCGACTGGAGCGTCCTCGCCAGCGAGGTGCAGCGGCTGGGCAATCAGCGGGCGCTCGTCGTCCTCCTCACCCCGTTGGAACCAGCCGCCATCGAAGAGGGCCTGCTCCCGGTCCTCCCGGCGCTGACGGCCCACCACCGGGTTGTCCTCGCCTCGGTGGCCGACCCGGCAGTCGAGCGGATGCGGCATACCCGGAGCCGGGTTTCGGAGACGTATGCCGCGGCCGCCGCCGAACGCACCACCCTGTTGCGGGCCCGCACCGCCGCCGCCGTCACCCACCTCGGTGTCGACGTGCTCGACGCGCCCCCCGATGCCCTGCCGGCGCGTCTCGCCGATCACTATCTCGCCCTCAAACGGGCCGGGCTGCTGTAGTCGGACCCCGTCGGTCAGGCGACCGGCGCACTTTCCTCGAGGAAGCGGTCCTCGACGTCCCCGGTCACACCGGCCCGGGCGGCGGCCCGCCCCACGACGAACACATAGGCGAGGAACAGGCTCTCGGCGGCCACCCCGATCCCGATCCGCGCCACCGTCGGGAGACCCGAGGGGGTGACGAAGCCCTCGATGGCACCGCTGACGCACAGCACGACCACGAGCCCGAGGGCCACCGTGATCGAGGTCCGGCCCTCCGCGGCGAAGGCCTGCAGCCGAGAGCGCTGGCCCGGCACGATCCACGACCAGAACAGCCGCAACCCGACGGCCCCGGCGACGAACACGGCAGTCAACTCCAGCAGGCCGTGCGGCAGGATCAGCCCGAAAAACAGCGGGCCCCGGCCGTGGCTGATCATGAGCGCCCCCACGATGCCGACGTTCATGGTGTTCTGGAAGAGCACGTAGAGCGTGGGCAGCCCGAGCACCCCCATCGCGATCGCCAGCGCCGAAACCCAGGCGTTGTTGACCCACACGTGGGTGGCGAACTCGTGATGAGCGAACTCGTGGTAGTAGTTCTCGAACTTCGTCCCCACATAGGCATCGATCTGCTCGGGCGTCAGTTTCGAGGTCCACACCTGCGGGTGGCGCATCGCATAGGCCCCCACGGCGACCGCGAAGACGACGTTGGCCAGCGCGGTCGTGATCCACCACCAGCGCATCCGGTAGAGCGCGGCGGGGAAGGTCGCGGTGAAGAACCGGCCGACGGCACGCCAGGTCGGGGTCGTCGTTCCCGCGGTCGCGACCCGGGCGCGCGCCAGCACCGACGACAGGTAGGTGACCACCGACGGGTCCGGGCTCGCCGAGCGCACGACCGACAGGTGGGTCGAGACACGCTGATAGAGGTCCAGCAACTCGTCGGCTTCGGCGCCGCTGAGGCGTCGCTGACCGACGAGCGTTTCGAGGCGCTCCCACTGCGGCCGGTGCCAGGCGACGTAGGCGTCGAGGTCCACGGGTTCACTGTATGCCGCGAGCCGCCGTCCCGCCCGGGCTCGGCCACGGCGCCGTACGCTGGCGGGGTGAGCAGCGCGGCATACGACGGCGGGGCGGGCTACCGGGCCTATGTCGGCGACGAAGTAGTCACCGGGGAAGGCGTCAGCGTCGAACTCCCGGTCGCCGGGGTGGCCATCCGGATGGCCAGTGGCGCCATCGACATGATCGTGTCGATCGTCGTCCTCGTCGCGGCCGTGTTCGTCGCGGGCATGCTCGTGGCCGACACCAGCGACGCCGTGGTGGGCACGATGGGGCTGATCGTGATGGTCGGGGTGTTCATCGGGTTGCCGAGCCTCGTGGAAACGCTCACTCGGGGTCGCACCGTGGGCAAACTCGCGCTCGGCCTGCGCACCGTCCGCGACGACGGGGGGCCGATCACCTTCCGGCACGCGTTGACCCGCTCGCTCATCGGGTTCGTCGAGATCTGGCTGCTCGCCGGAGTCCCGGCCCTGATCACGGCCATGCTCAACGGGCGCGGCAAGCGCCTCGGCGATATGGCTGCCGGGACCTATGTCGTCAGCCAACGCGCCAAACTGCGCGTCGTGCCCCCGCCGTCGATGCCCTGGCACCTCGCGTCGTGGGCAGGGGCTGCCGATATCGCCGCGCTGCCGGCCGGGCTCGCGGTCGCCATCCGTCAGTTCCTCAGCCGGGCGAGCAGCCTCAACCCCGTCTCCCGGGACCAGATCGGACACGAACTCCTCACCGAGGCACTGCGCTACGTCTCGCCGGCCCCACCGCGCGGATCCCACCCCGAGTACGTCTTGGCCGCGATCATCGCCGACCGGCGCCGGCGAGACCTCGAACGCCTCAGCCGCGAGGACCGGCTGCGGGCGCGCCTGCTGCACTGACGCGGCACTGACCCGGGCCGGGCGCGGCCCGAGCACACTCTCCGCATTCCCGGATAGGCACCGGCGCCAAAACTCACCCGCCGCCCCCGGCGAACCGGAAGCGGCGGGTGAGCGGGCGGCATACGGGCGGCTAACCCTTGAGGCCCTCGAACATGTCGTCACGCCATTCCTCGCCCCCGCCTGCGGAGGCGGCGGCCCGGTCCTCCTCGCGCTGGCGCAACTCGACGCGGCGGATCTTGCCGCTGATCGTCTTCGGCAACTCGGCGAACTCCAGGCGGCGCACCCGCTGCCACGGGGCGAGGTGTTCGCGGGCGTGGGCGAGGATCGAGCGGGCCGTCTCGGCGGATTCCTCGTGCCCGGGGGCGAGGACGACGTACGCCTTGGGAACGGCCAGCCGCACCGCGTCGGGGGCGGGCACGACCGCGGCCTCGGCGACCGCGGGGTGTTCGATGAGGACCGACTCCAGCTCGAAGGGGCTGATCTTGTAGTCGCTCGCCTTGAACACGTCATCGGTGCGCCCGATGTAAGTGATGTAGCCGTCGGCGTCCCGGGAGGCGACGTCGCCGGTGTGGTAGTAGCCGCCGTCCATCGCTTCGGCGTTGCGTTCCTCGTCGCCCTGGTAGCCGGTCATGAGCGGCAGGTGCGGTTCGGAGAGGTCGAAGACGATCTCGCCCTCGCCTTCGCCGTCGACGCGCCGCCCGGTGGCCGGGTCGACCAGGGCAATCGGTATGCCGGGCAGCGGGCGACCCATGGACCCGGGCTTGAGCGGGGAGCCGGGCGTGTTGCCGATGGCCGCCGTCATCTCGGTCTGGCCGTAGCCGTCGCGCAGGGTCAGCCCCCAGGCCTTGTCGACCTGGGCGATGACCTCGGGGTTGAGGGGTTCGCCGGCGCCGACGACCTCGCGCAGGTCGCCCGGACCGCCGGAGAGGTCGGCGTTGATGAGCATCCGCCACACGGTCGGCGGCGCACAGAAACTCGTCACGTGGTTGTCACGAAGCACCGTGAGCAGCGCGGCGGCGTCGAAGCGCGTGTAGTTGTAGAGGAAGACCGTCGCCTCGGCGATCCACGGTGCGAAGAAGCAGGACCAGGCGTGCTTGGCCCAGCCGGGGCTGGAGATGTTGAGATGGACATCGCCGGGTTGCAGGCCGAGCCAGTACATCGTCGTGAGATGCCCGACGGGGTAACTCACCTGGGTGTGCTCGACCAGCTTGGGCCGGCTCGTCGTGCCGCTGGTGAAGTAGAGCAGCAGCGGGTCGTCGGGGGTGGTGCCCGGGTGCGGCGTCGGCGGCACGTCGTCGGCATACGCGGCGGTGAGATCGTCCCAGCCCTCGCCGGCCGCGCCGACGCTGATCCGGCCCAGGTCGGGGGCGATCCCGTCGAGTTTGTGGGTCTGGTCCGGGGTGGTGATGAGGAACTTCGCGCCACCGCGGTCGATGCGGTCGAGCAGGTCGGTGGGCCCGACGGCGGTCGTCGTCGGCATGATGACGGCGCCGAGTTTCATGACGGCGAGCATGCAGTCCCACAACTCGACCTGGTTGCCGAGCATGAGAATGACCGGGTCGCCCTTGCCGACCCCGTGTGCGGCCAGCCAGACGGCCACCCGATCCGAGCGGGCCGCGAGCGCATCGAAAGTCACCTCGGTGCTTTCGCCGTCTTCCTCGACGATGACCAGACCGTTGCGGTCGTTGCCGCGGGCGAAGGCGTCGAACCAGTCGATCGCCCAGTTGAACCTGTCCCCGACATCGGGGAACACAAACTCCGAGACGGCCTGCTCGTGCTGTCCCTTGAGCGCGACGAGCCGGTCGCGGGCCTGACGGTAACGCGTCGTTGCATCCGTGGTCATGGGGCTCACTTTGCTCCGGTATGCCGTCTCCTCGCCACCGGAAGCGCCCCTCGTGCTGTGGGCGGGCGAGTGCGACGCCGACCGGCGCATTCGGGGCCGTTCCTGTGGGACGTGACCACGCGCAGGGGTGTCGAACCGTGGTGCCCCGCAGCCGGTCCGATGCCGGCCGCGGGACGTGCACTCTCAGCCGCCGAGGGCGGCATACCCCGGTTTGACGACGTGTTCGATGATCGCCAGCCGTTCGTCGAAGGGGATGAACGCGGACTTCAGGGCATTGATCGTCACCCAGCGCAGGTCCTCGAGGGTCCAGTCGGCCTCGGTGACGAGCAGGTCCATCTCATGGGTCATCGAGGTGCCGGACATGAGGCGGTTGTCGGTGTTGACGGTGATCCGGTAGCGCAGGTCCTTGAGGAGGGTGATCGGGTGGTGCCGGATCGAGTCGGCGGCGCCGGTTTGCAGGTTGGAGGAGGGGCACATTTCGAGGGGGATGCGGCGGTCGCGGACGTATGCCGCGAGCCGGCCGAGGCGGGCCACCTCCGGGCGCGGCGGGTGGGCGGTCGCGCCGAGCAGGTCCGAGGCGGGCCGGCCCCCGATCGTGATGTCGTCGATGATGCGCACGCCATGACCGAGCCGGTCGGCGCCGCACCACTGGATCGCCTCCCAGATGCTCGGCAACCCGAACGCCTCGCCGGCGTGGATGGTGAAGTGCGAGTTCTCCCGTTGGAGGTATTCGAAGGCGTCGAGGTGCCGGCTGGGTGGGAACCCGGCCTCGGCCCCGGCGATATCGAAGCCGCCCACGCCACGGTCCCGGAAGCGCACCGCCAACTGGGCGATCTCCATGCTTCGCGCGGCGTGCCGCATCGCCGTGACCAGCGTGGTCATGCGGATCGGGGTGCCCGCCTTGCGTGCCTGGGCCTCCCCGTCGGCGAACCCGGCGAGGACCGCCTCGACGACCTCGTCGAGGCTCAGGCCGCGCTCGATGTGCAACTCGGGGGCGAACCGCGACTCGGCGTAGACGACGCCGTCGGCGGCCAGGTCGAGGGCGCACTCCATGGCCACCCGGTGGAGTTGCTCCGGGGTCTGCATGACGGCGACGGTGTGCCGGAACGTCTCCAAATAGCGCTCTAGCGACCCCGAGTCGGCCGACTCGCGGAACCACGCGCCCAAGGCGGCCTCGTCGTGCGCGGGCAACTGGTCGGCATACCCGCTGGCGTCGGCGAGTTCGAGGATGGTCTGCGGTCGCAACCCGCCGTCGAGGTGGTCGTGAAGGAGGGCCTTGGGGGCCCGGGCGATGAGGTCGCGGCTGGGGGCGGCGGGCGTGCTGGCAGACATGGGCGTCAGCCTACGGGCTGCCAGACTGGCGCCATGAGCGATGCGCGGGCGCGTGGGCGTTGTCTGTGTGGCGGGATTCGGTATGCCGTGTCTGGGCCGTTGCGCGATGTCGTCGACTGTCATTGCCGCCGGTGCCGCCGCTTCACCGGGCACTACCTGCCCGCCACCGCGGCGGCGGTTGCCGACCTCGACTTGGGCGACCCCGAGGGGCTGCTGCGGTGGTTCTGGCCGGTGCCCGAGGCCGGGTACGGGTTCTGTGGCCGGTGCGGGTCGTCGCTGTTCTGGCAGTCGGTGGACACGCCGGAGCGGTGGTCGATCGCGGCCGGCGCGCTGGAGCCGCCGACCGGGCTGCGGACCACCAGCGCCTGGTGGGTGAGCGAGGCGAGCGACTACTTCGACCGGGCGCGGGTGCCCGAGCACGCGACCGAGTGAGGCCTGGCGGCGCGTCGGCGTACCGTTGCCACGCCCTGACTCCTTGCACATAATTGTGTCCATGACGACGCTCCCGCTGGCGGCCGTGCGCGCCGACCTCTCCAGGCTCATCGACGAGGCGGTTGCCACCCATCAGCGCGTCGACATCACCCGTAACGGGCGCCGGGCCGCCGTCCTGCTCGCCGCCGACGACTACGACTCCCTCATCGAGACCCTCGAGGTGATGAGCGATCCCGACCTGGTGCGCGACATCCGCGAGGCGGAGGCCGACCCGACCTCCTACACGCTGGAGGAGGTCATGGCGGAGATGCGCGCACTCGGACGGCTCCCGTGACCTACCGAGTGATCATCGCTCCCCGAGCACGACGCGCCTTGGAGCGCGAGCTTCCCGAGGCGGTGGCTATCGCCTGCATCGAGTTCATCCGGGGGCCACTTGCCGAGAATCCGCACCGGGTCGGCAAGCCTCTTCGCCCGCCCTTCGACGGGCAGTGGGTCGCACGCCGAGGTGAGTATCGAGTCACGTACACGATCAACGACGCGCAGATCATTGTCCGGGTGATCTCGATCAGGCATCGACGGGATGCCTACCGTTCCTAGCCTTGCCTAGGCCCCGACCCAGCCTGCGCGCAGCACTGCCGAGTTCAATTGGACCGCCGGGCAATTGGTGTGTGAGGTTGCGTTTGTCGCCCCGCGGTGGCGGGTCTTTTCGGCGAAGCAGCCGTTCCGTGACATAGGGTACGGCCCAGGCGTAGTTATGAGCGCTCATTGAGAACGTCGCGGCTTTGCCGTCGACGCTCCCAGCGTGTGCCACACCCCAGCACCGATGTCGATCACAGCACGAGGAGAAGTTATGACCGAGAGTCCCTCGGGCTCTGGCTCGACCGAGAGTTCACCGACCACCGAATCTTCCCCCGCATCAGCCGAAACGCCGATGGTTCCGGCCAATACCGAACTCGCCCCGGCTGCGACGGAACCCCAGGAGGTCGCGGGCAACGACGCGCTCACGCCGGTGAAACCAGCAGATGCCCCGGCGCCGCCCACCGAGGTGGTGCTACGCGGCATACTGTTCGCCCTACCCGCCATTCTCGTCGGGATCGTCGTCACCGTGCTCTTGTGGCGTTTGCATTTCATCGGCGCGATTGCGGCATTCCTGCTCGCGGCCAGCGCCGTATGGCTATACACCAAGGGCGCTGGCGCACCCCCTCGGCGCGGTCTGATCGCAGTGGTCGTCTTGATTGTCGTCGGCCTCATCCTTTCTTTCTTCGCGTGTGTGGCCAGCGATCTCATCACCTACTACGGCGAACACCCCGGCGAGATCGAGTTCACCGAATCGCAGTTCGTCACCGACAACCTCTTCAATCCCGAGGTGCTCAGCATCTATGCACGCGACATCGTGCTCTTCATTCTCTTTGGGGCGCTCGGGACCTACTCGACCATCCGTCGTCTCCTCGCCGCGCGACACATCCGGTAGTGCGCCGATGGGCTCCGTGGGAGTTCGACGAGCGACACCGGCGGATGCCCCGGTGCTTGCGCGGCTGCTCGCGGAGTTCAATGCCGAGTTCGGCACCTGGGCCCCGCCACCACCGGACCTGCGTCGCCGGTTCGCGGCCCTCTTGGCGCGCGAGGATGCCGTCGTGACGGTGTCGACCGACCAACCCGCGGCCGGTTTCGCCCTCGTCACCCTCCGTCCCTCCCCGTACTACGACGGTCCGGTCGCCGCGCTTGACGAGCTCTACGTCGCTCCATCCCGGCGCGGACAGGGGCTGGGCAGCGCTCTCCTCGCCCTCGCCGTCGACGCGGTGCTCGACCTCGGCGGCGGTGAAATCCAGATCAACGTCGATGAGAACGATCGCGACGCCCGCCGCTTCTACGAGCGCCACGGGTTCACCAACCTCGAATCCGGCAGCACCGAACGGATGCTCTGCTACCTGCGCGAACTGCGCCCCTGACCTCGAGGGAGCAAGACTCGCCGCCCAGGAACCTCCTCAACGGCAAGTCTCGCTCCCTCGATGCGCTTGGTCGGAAGGCGGACCCAAGGGAAGCAAGGCGAGACCCGGCCGCACCGACCGAGCGGCGCGGCATACCTCCTCAGTCGCGAGCGACCCGACCGAGGATGAGCGGGCCGGTCTCGATCGACGTCCCGGCCGGGGCAATCTCCCACTCACCGTCGAGTGCCTCGATGGCTCGCTCGAAGCGCTCCGGGGTGTCCGTGTGCAGGGTCAGCAGCGGCTCCCCCGCCCGCACCGGATCGCCGGGCTTGGCGTGCATCACCACGCCCGCGCCGGCCTGGACCGGGTCCTCCTTGCGGGCCCGGCCGGCGCCGAGGCGCCAGGCGGCGACGCCCACGGCATACGCATCGAGGCGCGACAGGACTCCCGAGGTGGGGGCGACCACGGTTTCGGCATGCCGCGCCACCGGCAGCGTGGCGTCCGGGTCGCCGCCCTGGGCCGCGATCATCGCCCGCCAGGCGTCCATGGCCCGCCCATCGGTCAGGGCCGCGGCGACGTCCTGGCCGCCCCGCCCGGCGGCGGCGAGCATCTCCTGCGCCAGGGCGACCGTGAGTTCGACGACGTCGGCCGGGCCACCCCCGGCGAGCACGTCGATGGCCTGGCTCACTTCGATGGCATTGCCGGCGGCCCGGCCCAGCGGGGTGTCCATTGCGGTGAGCAGCGCGACCGTGCGCACCCCGGCATCGGTGCCGAGGTCGACCATCGTCTCGGCGAGTTCGCGGGCCCGGTCGAGGTTCTTCATGAACGCCCCCGACCCGACCTTGACATCGAGGACGAGGGCGCCGGTGCCCTCGGCGATCTTCTTGCTCATGATCGAGGAGGCGATGAGCGGGATCGCCTCGACGGTGCCGGTGACATCGCGCAGGGCATAGAGTTTCTTGTCGGCCGGCGCCAACCCGGACCCGGCGGCGCAGATGACCGCTCCGACGCCGTCGAGTTGGGCGAGCATCTCGTCGTTGGACAGCGCCGCCCGCCAGCCGGGGATCGACTCGAGTTTGTCGAGGGTGCCGCCGGTGTGGCCAAGACCGCGCCCGGACAACTGCGGGACGGCCACGCCGAAGACGGCGACGAGCGGGGCCAACGGCAGGGTGATCATGTCGCCGACGCCGCCGGTCGAGTGCTTGTCCGCCGTCGGGCGTTGCAGCGAGGAGAAGTCCATCCGCTCGCCGCTCGCGATCATCGCCGCGGTCCAGGTCGCGATTTCGCGGCGGGTCATGCCGTTGAGGAGGACGGCCATCGCGAGCGCACTCATTTGTTCCTCGGCGACCACCCCGCGCGTGTAGGCATCGATGACCCACCGGATCTGGGCGTCGGAGAGTTCGCGGCGGTCGCGCTTGGCGACGATGACGTCAACGGCATCGAAGGCTTCGGGCATGGGCACCATCTTGGCCCATCGGCATACCCCTGCTCGACCGCCATTCGAGGTAAAAACGCGCGGATCCAGCGGCGTTTTTACCTCGAATCAGCGGGTGAGGTGGTCCGGGCCGAAGGCCTGCGGCAGCACCTGACTCATCGGCTGCACCCCCTCGGGCGTCCACAGCAGGCACTGCGCCCCACCGTGTTCCCACAGGAGCTGGCGGCAGCGCCCGCACGGCATGAGCGGCGCGCCCTGCCCGTCGACGCACACGACCGCGACCAGCCGCCCCCCACCCGTCGCGACCAGATCGGAGACCATGCCGCACTCGGCACACAGCCCCAGGCCATAACTGGCGTTCTCGACGTTGCAGCCCGCGACGATCCGCCCGTCGTCAACGAGCCCGGCTACCCCGACGGGATAGCGCGAATAGGGGGCATAGGCGCGCCGCATCATGGCCACCGCCCGCTCGCGCAACCCGGCCCAGTCGATGGACGCGGTCCCCGCCTCGGTTGGGCCAAGCCCCGGCTCGAGTGTCGCGCCCGAGCCCTCGGATGCCGTGCCGCGCGGCATACCGTCGGTCACGGCGCGACCATGGGCGGGATCGTGTCGCGGGCGGTGATCGCAGCGAGGGCGAGGAGCCGGGCTCCGCCGAGGACGGACTCTTCGTCGATGACGAGGTCGCCCTGGTGCAGGTCGTAGGTCGGGCCGCCCGGGGTGCGCGTGCCCAGCCGGGCCATGGCGCCGGGTGCATGGGCGAGGTACCACGAGAAGTCCTCCCCACCCAGCGATTGCGCCGTGGGAGCCACATGCATCCCCGCGGCGACGGTCGCCCGCTTGAAGGTCTCGATGGCGTCGACCTGGTTGACGACCGGGGGGACCCCCTTGGCAAGTTCCAACTTGGCTTCGACGCCATAAGGGGCGACGACACCGGCGACGATCTCCTCAAGAAGCGGGCCCACCGAGTGCCAGGCGTTGGCGTCGAGCATCCGCAAGGTGCCGGTGCACTCCCCCGAACTCGGGATGACGTTGCTCGCCTTCCCGGCCTGGACCACACCCCAGACGAGGGCGGCCCCAGCGCGCGGATCGAGGCGCCGCGACAAGGCGGCCGGCACGTCGGTGATGACCTTGGCGAGCGCGTAGGTGAGGTCTTCGGTCAGTTGCGGACGCGAGGTATGCCCGCCCCGGCCATGGAGCAGCACCCGCACGTGGTCACACGCGGCCGTCAGGGCGCCTTCACGCAGCCCGACCGCCCCGCAGTCCAGGCTCGGGTCGCAATGCACGGCGAACACCGCGTCGACGCCCTCCATGGCCCGGTGCGAGATCGCATCGTGCGCGCCGCCAGGGATGATCTCCTCGGCCGCCTGGAAAATGCCGCGGACCGCGAGCCCCCGCTCGCGCAGGGCTTCCTCGTGCGCCTGGAGCGCGAGCAGTGCCCCGAGGAGGGCCGCGGTGTGGACATCGTGGCCGCAGGCGTGACACACCCCCGCCGCGGTCGAGGCGAACGCGAGACCGGTGCGTTCCCGGACCGGGAGCGCGTCGATGTCGGCGCGCAATGCGACCCGGTAGGTCGCATCCGCAGGGCCGATATCCGCGATCACACCGGTCCCGGGGAGGGGGGTGAGGGCGATGCCGGCCTCGGTCAACCGTTGCACGAGCGCCGCCGTGGTCCGCGTTTCCTCCCGGGACAACTCCGGGTGGGCATGCAGATCACGACGAAAGGCGAGAAGGTCCGAGGCCGACGAGGCAATGTGCGCGGCGAGGGCGCCGCAGAGGGCGTCGTCAGTCATGGCGCTCCCACGATACCCCCCGGGCTATGTCTTGGATGCCGCCTTTGAGTGCGTTCGCCTCCTACTCGCCGGTATGCCGCCCGCTCCCGGCCGCTGTCGCCCTCCCGTGCCGCAGTGGACCCGTTTCCCTACGGTCGAGTGAGGAGTTTTTGTCGCCTGAAGGGGACCTCTGGCGACAAAAACTCCTCACTCGACTGTCTCTGGGGCGCGACTGCGGCGGTGTTCGTCCCAGCGCTGCGCCATCGCCTCCATCTCGCGCGCGATGAACTCCAGGAAATCGCGCGAGACGGCGAGCCGGACGGCCGCGGCGCTGCCGGTGCCCGCGGCCCGCTCCGCCTCCTGCAGGGCCCGAATGATCGGCCGGTAGGTCTGGTCGGCGCGCAGCAGCATGTCGTGCCACACCTCGTCCATGGCGACGTACACGTCGCGGCGCGTTCCGGGTGCCCGCTCACGGCGGATCAGGCCGATGCCGGCGAGGTAACGCACCGCACCGGACACCGCCGCCGGCGACACCTCGAGCGCGCCCGCGAGGTCCCCCGCCGTCATCCGCCCCTCGTCATCGGAGAGCAGTGCCGCCCAGACCCGCGCCGGCATCCGCGGAATCCCCGCCTCGGCCAGCGCACCGCCCAAGTGCTCAAGGGCGCGCGAGCGGTCCGGGACGGGCACCGGGTCGGGAGCGGACGGCATACGGAAAATCTACAGGATTCACAATTCTGTGAACAGAGAGTAGCGTCGATGCCATGGCTGTCATCGAGGCAATCGGCTTGCGCAAGATGTTCGGGACCACGGCCGCGCTCGACGGCCTGGATCTCACGGTCACCCAGGGCGAGGTCCACGGCTTCCTCGGCCCCAACGGCGCCGGCAAGTCGACGACCCTGCGGATCCTCCTCGGGCTGCTCCGCGCCACCGGCGGCACGTCCACTCTCTTCGGCCACGACCCCTGGCGCGATGCCGTCAGCCTCCACCGGCGGCTGGCCTACGTCCCCGGTGACGTCACCGTCTGGCCCAACCTCACCGGCGGGGAGATCATCGACCTGCTCCTCGCCCTGCGCGGCGGACGCACCGAGATCGCCCGCACCCAAAGCCGGCGCGCCCAACTGCTCACCGACTTCGACCTCGACCCGGGCAAGAAGGGCCGCTCGTACTCCAAGGGCAACCGGCAGAAGATCGCCCTCATCGCCGCCCTGGCCCCCGACCCCGAACTCCTCCTCCTGGACGAACCCACCGCCGGTCTCGACCCCCTGATGGAGCAGGTGTTCCAGGCCGAACTCGTCCGGACCCGCGACCAGGGCCGCACCGTGCTCCTCTCCAGCCACATCCTCAGCGAGGTCGAAAAGGCCTGCACCGTCGTCACCATCGTGCGCGCCGGCCGGGTCGTCGAATCGGGCTCGCTTGCCGACCTGCGCCACCTCTCCGCGACCCACGTGAGCGCCCGGCTCGCCGACGGCCGGGTCGTCGACGCGCACGTGCCACCCGCCGAGGTCGCCGCCTGGGTGGCCGCGCGCGGGCCCGGTGTCCAGGCCGTCACGGCCACCCCGCCCACCTTGGAGGAACTCTTCCTCGCCCGCTACGGCGACACCGCCGAGGCTCCCACCGCCGCGGACGAGGCGGCCGCACCCACCGGCCGGAGGGGGCGGCGGCGGTGACCTCGCTCACCGGCACGGGCGCTCTCCTCCGGCTCGCCGCCCGCCGCGATCGGATTCTCATCCCCGTCTCGGCCCTGGCGCTCACCGCGCTGTCCGTCGGGTCTGCGCAGGCCACGGTCGCGCTCTACCCCGACGCTGCGACGGCCATGAAGGAACTCGGCCCGGTCCTCGCCTCACCCTCGGCCCTCGCCCTCTACGGTCCCGCGACGACGACCAGCCTGGAGGGGTTGTCGATCTTCAAGACCCTGCTCATGGGTGCGGTGTTCGTGGGGTTGCTCGCGTATGCCGTGGTCCGCCGACACACGCGCATCGAGGAAGAGGAGGGTCGCCTCGAACTCCTCGGGGCCGGCGCCATCGGCCGCCAGGCCCCGCTCACCGCGGCCGTGCTGCTCGCGGTCATCGCGACCATCCTCACCGCGGCCCTGTCCGTCGGGGGCCTCATCGGGATCGGCTTCGACCCCCTCGGCTCCCTCGCCTTCGGGGCGACCTGGGAAATCGCCGGGCTGGCCATGACCGGAGTCACCGCGGTGGCGGCCCAACTCACCGCGAGCGCCCGCGGCACCGCCGGCTGGGCCATCGGCGCACTCGCCGTGCTCTACCTCCTGCGCGCCCTCGGGGATACCGCCACGACCGATGCCGGTCGGGCGCTGCGCTGGTTCTCCCCCTTCGGGTGGGCCAGCCAGGTCTTCCCCTACGGCAGCAACCGGATCTGGCTGCTCCTCCCCGCCGTCGCGCTCTGCCTGGGCCTGGTCGCGGCGGCCTTCGCGCTGCTGGAGCGGCGCGATCTCGGCGCCGGGTTGCTGCCGGCCCGTCGCGGCCGCACCCATGCGCCCCGCGGGCTTGCCGGCCCGGTCGGCCTGGCCTGGCGGCTGCTGCGCCCGGGGGTCCTCGGCTGGCTGATTGGCTTCGTCCTCCTCGGCGCGGTCTACGGCGGCCTCGTCGCCCAGGTCGACACCATGCTCAGCGACGCCTCGGTCCAACAACTGCTCGCCGACATGGCCGGGGTCCCGGTCGCCAGCCTGCTCGCCAGCCTCACCGGGGTGTATGCCGCGACCGTCCTGCGGTTCATGGCGGTCGCCGCCGCCGCGGCCGGGATCGGGATGGTCTTGCGCCTGGCCACCGAGGAACGCGCCACCCGCACCGAGGCGGTCCTCACCACCGGGACCGGCCGCTGGCGGTGGTATGCCGCGTTCGTCGCTCCCGCGGCCGTGGTCACCGGGGCCCTCATGGTCATCATGGCGACAGTCATGGGCGCCCGAGGTCATGCCGCGCTCGCCGCCGCGCCGCCCGTGGGGCAGGTGCTCCAGGGCGCGCTCGAGGCGGTGCCGGCCGCGTGGGTGCTCGTGGGGCTTGCCGGGCTGTTGGCCGGCTGGTCACCGCGAGTAGCGCCCTACGCCTGGGCCGGGCTCGGGCTGGCGTTCGTCCTGGGCGAGTTCGGGACGACGATGCGGCTGCCGCAATGGCTCATCGACGTCTCGCCGTTCGCGCACGTCACCGTCTACCCGTTGGGCACCTGGGAGTGGGGCAACGTCGTCGGGCTGTCGCTGGTGGCCGCGGCGCTCACGGTCGCCGGCGGCATACTCCACCGTCGGCGCGATCTCGGTTGACGCTCGCCCACGCGCTTGACCAGGGCGCGGGAACCCTCGGGCCCCGGCGGTGACGGCGACGCTTCCGAGCGCGCCCAAACTCCCGGCTGCGCAGGTCGTTCGGTCAGGTCGTCAGATCAGCGTGGTGCGACCGGTCGCCTTGAGCGCGTCGACGACGCCCTTGACCTCCTGGGCCTGAGCCGCCGAAGTCACCAGCACAGCATCGCCGGTATCGACGACGATGATGTCGGTGAGACCGACGACGGCCACCGTGCGCCCACCGCGGGCCGCGACCAGGCCGGTGCTGTCGAGGGTGACCACCTGGCCCGCGTCGCCGAGGACGGCCACTCCGTCGGCGGCGGGCAGCAACTCGCGCAGGGTGGCGAAGTCCCCGATGTCGTTCCACGTAAACGACCCCGGCACGACCGCGACCCGCCCGATGTCCGCCGCCGGCTCGGCGACCGCGTGGTCGATCGCGATCCTCGTCAGCCTCGGCCACACCCGCGGCAACGACGACGGGTCGGCCGCCAACTCCCGCGCCCCGGCCGCCAACTCGGGATGCCATTGCCCGAGCAGGTCCAACAGCACACTCGCCCGCACGACGAACATCCCGGCGTTCCAGCGGAACTCACCGGTGGCCAGGTATGCCGCGGCCCGCGCCGCGTCGGGCTTCTCGACGAACTGGCGCACCCGGGCCGCACTCGCATGCCCGGCGAGCCGATGCCCCATCTGGATGTAGCCGAACGAGGTCGCCGGGAACGTCGGCTCGACCCCGATCGTCACGAGGAACCCGTCCCGGGCGACGTCGATCGCCTCCCGCACGCAGCCGCGGAACGCCGCCCCGTCGGGGATCACGTGGTCGGCGGCAAACGAGCCGACGATCGCCTCCGGGTCGCGCGCCTCGATGACGGCCGCCGCCCAGGCGATGGCCGCCATCGAATCCCGTGGGCTCGGCTCGGCCAGCACCTGCTCGGCCCGCAAGTGCGGCAACTGGGCCCGCACCGCGTCGGCGTGGGCCACCCCGGTGACGACCACGACCCGCTCCCCCGACAGCGGCGCCACCCGCGCCACCGTGCCCTGCAGGAGGGTGTGCCCCTCCCCGGTGAGGTCGTGGAGGAACTTCGGGTGCCCGGCCCGGCTGAGCGGCCAGAGCCGGGTGCCCGAGCCACCGGCCGGCACGATGGCCCAGAAGTCGTCGACGGGCACGCCGGAATCCTCGGTCACGGTGGGGGTCATACCTGCCAGGGTAAGCGACCGACGCCGCCGCCCCGCGGTTCGCCAACGCGGTGACGCGCCCAGTAAGCGGTTCGCCCGTCACCCGCCTACGACGAGCGCCGTCGCCGCCGCAGCGCCATCCACAGCCCGGTCGCCGCGGTTGCCACCGCGCCCGCCAGGGCGCCGCGGGCGGCGTTGCCTAGATCGCGGCGCAGGTCACCGGGTCGGTATGCCGCCAACACCGCGCCGCTCCCGGGCTCGGACCCGCCGGAGCCGCCCTCGGGCAGGGGCCCGCCCACCACCCCCACCCCGGCCACATCGTCCGGACCGGGTAGCGCGAGCGGTGAGCCCGCGGCATACGCCTCGGCCTGCGTCATCGGCCCCTCCCGCAACTTGGCCTCGACACCCTCACTGACCACCAGCAACTGGGCCGCGTCGAGATCGTTGGCGGCCCAAGCGGCGGCGAGGAGCACGATGCGGGCAATGAAATTGAGCCAGACGAGCAGCCCCACGACCAGGGCGATCGAGGTGAAGAGCGGGTTGTTCATCGCGCCGAGCAGGGAAGTGCCCGCGAGTTTGAGGGCGGTCAGCCCAATGCCGCCGGCGAGCGCGCCGTTGCGCACCCCCCGCCAGGGCACTCGCTCTCCGCTCAGGATACGCAGCATGATGGCGACGATGACCGAGTCCAAGGCGATGCCGACGACCACGCCGATGATCTTGACGAGGATGTCGCCCACGACGCCGAGCCCGCCGACGAGCGCCGCTGCCGCACCCGCGGTGAGCGCCGTGACCGCAGCCGAGATAGCAATGGCCGCCCCGAGCAGGACGAGGACCCCGAGGTCGCGCAATTTGAGGGTGACCGCGTTGCCCGGTTCACCCGAGGCCCCGAAGACCGTGCGGATGCCGTCGCGCAAGGCTCCCAGCCAGCCCAGGCCGGCCCACAGCAAACCCCCGAGGGCGAGCGCGCCGGCCCACGACAACGCCGTGCTCGACGGGGGTTCGAGGGTGAGCAGGCCGGTGGTGCCGTCACCCACGAACCCGGGCAGCAACGTGTTGAGGTAGTCACGGATGGCATCGAGCCACTGCTGGTTGTTGCGCAGGACGAACCCGAAGACCGTGACGGCCAACGCGATCAGCGGGAAGATCGAGAAGAACGCGAAGTAGGTCACCCCGCCGGCGAGCAGGTTGCCGCGGGCGTTGCCGTAGCGCTGCCAGGCCCGCCACAAAGCGGTCTCCTGGAACCGGGCCCACCACTTCTTGATGCGCGCCATCGAGACTCCTTACGGTCGGGCGCCGGTCGCTTCCCCGCTCAGGGTGAAGTGCCGCTGTGGACGCCATACCTGGTCGATGCCTTGGGTGTAGAGGTCGAACCCACCCACGGCGAACTCGGCCCGGAAGTCGGCGCACAGGTGCGCGGCAAGGTCGAGGGCGTGGTCCCCGACGTGGTGGGCGATGGTGACGTGCGGGTGGTAGTTGAAATCGAGTCGACGCTCCACCGGCCCGGAGCGCACCGCCCGTTCCAACTGTTCACATGAGGAAATGCCCTCCGAGACCTGGACGAACACCACCGGAGAGACGGGCCGGAAGGAGGCCGTGCCGGCCAGGATCATGGAGAAGTTGGGGTGCCGTGCGGCGACGTCCTCGAGGTGGCTGGTGAAGGCCGGGACCTCGGTGTCCGTCACCTCCGTGGGCGGCAACAAGGTGACGTGCGGCGGGATTGCGCGCGCCATGGGGTCTCCGACCGTATGCCGCGCCGCCGACAACCGTTGGGCCCACGGCTGCGGGATCGTGATGGCCACCCCGAAGGTCGCCATGGCCTAGAGCCTCGCCGCCGGGAGCAGCCCGACGGCTGCCCTGACCCGCGCCATCGTCGCCTGGGCCACCTCGCGGGCCCGGTCGGCGCCCATGGCGATGAGTCGGTCGAGTTCGGCTGGGTCGTCGAGGAGTTCACTCATCCGGGTGCGGAACGGCGTGACCGCCTCGACGACGACCGCGGCGACCTCGTTCTTGAAGACGCCATAGCCCTGGCCGGCGAACCGGGCCTCCAGTTCCGGAATCGGGGTTCCCGATAGGGCCGAATGGATGACGAGCAGGTTGGAGATGCCGGCTTTGGTCTCGGGGTCGAAGCGGACCTCGGCCTCGGTGTCGGTGACCGCCGACCGGATCTTCTTGGCGATCCGCGCATCGGGGTCGGAGAGGAGGATGAGGCCCTTGTCGGGCGAGGTCGACCCGGACATCTTGGCGTTCGGGTCGGTGAGGTCCATGATCTTGGCCGAGCCCTTGAGGATGTACGGCTGGGGCACGACGAGGGTGTCCGCGGCATACCGGGTATTGAACCGTTCGGCGAGGTCACGGGTGATCTCGAGGTGCTGGCGCTGGTCCTCCCCGACGGGGACGTAGACCGCGTCATACATGAGGATGTCGGCGGCCATGAGCATCGGGTAGGTGAGCAGGCCGACGTTGGCGTTGTGGCCCTTGGCGACCTTGTCCTTGAACTGAGTCATCCGGCGCGCCTCGCCCTCGGCGGTCAGGCAGTTCATGACCCACCCGAGTTCGGCATGCTCGGTGACGTGGCTCTGGCAGAACACGGCCGAGCGCAGGGGATCCACACCGCCCGCGATGAACTGGGCCGCCGTCACCCGGGTGCGGTGCCGCAGCACGGCCGGGTCGGTGGGCACGGTGAGAGCGTGCAGGTCGGCGACGAAGTAGTAGGCGTCGAACTCGTCCTGCAACTGCACCCAGTTGAGCAGCGCCCCAAGATAATTGCCGAGGTGGAGGGAGTCACTCGTCGGCTGCATCCCGGAGAGAATCCGGGGCGCGCGCGCGGAGGGGGCGGTGGCGGACATGCGCTCCACCTTAACGGGCCAACCGGCCTGGCTGCCGTCCACGGCATACCGGGCCGACTACAGTGGCGCCATGTCCTTGCCGCCTCAGCCCGTGCGGGTCGAGGTCGTGTGCACCGCCAACATCTGCCGCTCCCCCTTCGTCGCGCTGTTGCTCGGCCATCACCTCGATGAGGTCTCCCCCGGCGAGTTCGACATCCGCAGTTCGGGCACCCTCGCCCTGGCCGGGACCCCCGCGGACGGCGGATCCCGCAGGGTCGCCCGCGACCGAGGGCTTTCGTTGCGGGATTCCCGGGCCGTCCAGACGACACCGGCCGCACTCGCCGAGTCCGACCTGATCCTCGTCATGGACAAGAACCACCGGCAAACCGTTATCGACGAATACCCCGGCGCCATCCGCCGCACCTTCCTCCTCAAGGAGTTCGCCCGTCTCTTGGGCGACTTGGATGCCCAACAACCCTGGGAGGCACGGCTCGGCAGCCTCCGCGATCGGTCGGCGTGGACCAGGTGGCGCTTCCTGGTGCGGTCGTGCGCCGCGGTGCGAGGACAGTGGCGGGCCGAGGACGACGAGTTGGACGATCCGTTCACGCACGGGTTGCGGGCCTTCGAGGCCATGGCCCGCGAGGTCGACACCGCCGTCGCCACCATCGTCGACGTCGAACGACGCACCCGCTGACACCGGCCGCGGCCTCCCCTAGCGCACCACGGGGCGCAATTTGGCGATGAACTCGACCCGGGTGCCGTGCGGGGTGGCGTTCTCCCAACGAATCCGCCCCTCGAGGTCCTGGATCAAGGACGTGACGATGCGCGTGCCCAGGCCCGCCCGTACCGGCCGGAACCCCGGCGGCAACCCGATGCCGTCATCGGTGATCGTCACCCGCAACTCCTCGACATCGTCGGCGGCCCACGAACGACTCACGGTGACGTCGATGCGGCCGTCGCGGTCGGCGAGGCCGTGTTCGACGGCGTTTTGGACCAGCTCGGAAATGATCATCGCCAGCGCCGTCGCATCCTCGGCCCGCAACCGCCCGAAACTGCCCGTCAGGCTGTGGTCGACCCGGTGTTCGCGGGTCGCGACCTCGACGACGGCGCGCAGGCCGCGCACGGCGACCTCGTCGAAGTTGACGGTCTCGTCGAACCCCTGGCTCAACGTCTCGTGGACCAGGGCGATGGTCCCCACCCGGCGCACCGCCTCGGTGAGCGCGTTCTGCGCGGTCCGGTCGGGCACCCGCCGGGCCTGCAGCCGCAGCAGCGCCGCCACCGTCTGGAGGTTGTTCTTGACCCGGTGATGGATTTCCCGGATCGTCGCCTCCCTCGTCAGCAGTTCCTGTTCGCGGCGGCGCAGTTCGGAGACGTCCCGGAGGAGGAGCAGGGCGCCGGTGCGTTCACCCGCCTCGGTCAGCGGGATGGCCCGGATCGACACACTCGCCGACCGGGTCGCCACCTCCGAACGCCACGGAGCGCGGCCGGTGACGACGAGGGCGAGGGATTCGTCGACGGTGTGGCCACCGTCGAGGACGAGATCGGTGACGATGCGGGGCAGGCTGCCGCCGATGAGGTCGCCGTGGTAGCCCAGGCGATGGAGGGCCGAGATCGCGTTGGGGCTGGCGTAGGACACCTGGGCGTCGACGTCGAGGACGACGACCCCGTCCCCCACCCGGGGGGCGCCGCGCCGCATCCCGGTCGGTGCCGAGGCCGACGGGAACTCCCCGCGGGCGACCATCTGGGCGAGCCGGTCGGCCAACTGCCCGTAGGTCAGTTCGAGCCGGCTCGGGGTGCGCCGCCCCACCGTGGGCGTATGCCGCGTCATCACCGCGATCGCGCGCCCCTTGCGAACGACGGGGATCGCCTCCTCGCGCACCGCCATGTCCTCCCCGGCCTGCGGGACCCGGCCGCGCACGACCCGCCGGGTGCGGTAGGCCTCGTCGAGCAGGCCCCGCCGGGACCGGCTCGACACCGATCCCACGACATCGTCGTGGAAGACCATCGGACCGGTGTTGGGGCGGACATGGGCGATGGTGCGCCACCCCTCGGGCCCGCCGGGCACCCAAAGCACGAGATCGGAGAACGACAGGTCGGCGATGAGTTGCCAGTCGCCCACGACGAGTTGGATCCACTCGATCTCGGCGGCTTCGAGCGTGGTCAGGGAGGACAGGTGCTCGGCCAGCGGGGTCACGTCGCCATCGTAGGCACCCCCGCCGGCTCGCGGGCCGACCCGGCTCGCACGTTCACCGGGTCGGCCCAGACGACTCAGGCGCCGCTGCCGCCGCCCCGCAGCACCGACCGCAGCGTCCGCAGCGCGACGGACAGGGCGGCGATGTTGGGGTTCTCCAGGCGCACGATGCCGGTGAGGGCGCTGCGCGAGCGCTCGATGGCGTCGTCGTTGACCCGCGCCCACCGGGCGTACTGGGCCGTCGGCTGCTCCTGCGCCGTGTCGGCGTTGGCGTCGATGACGGCCCGCACGAGCGCTTCGAGCACGGCATACAGGTCGTCGCGCAGCGCACCGCGGGCGAGGGCATCCCAACGGTCCTCCCGCGGCAACCGGGTCACCTTGGTGAGCATCGTGTCGATCCCGAACCGCTCGGACACCAGGTAGTAGAGCGGGGCGACCTCGCTGGGGTCGCGGCCGGTGTCGGCCGCAATGTCGACGATGTCGAGGAGGGAGTACCAGTCGAGGAGCGAGGCGGCATACGTCGCCACATCGGCAGGCACACCCATCCGCTCCAGGGCCCCGGCCCGCTCCTGCAACCGCACCTGCTCGTCGCCGCGTAGGAGCGAGGCCACCTGCGGGCCCATGACGAGGACGACGTCCCTGAACCGCGCGATCTCGGCCCCGATGTCCAGGCGGCCCGGACGCGCGGTGAGGAACCACCGCACCGCCCGGTCGAGGAGGCGCCGGAACTCCAGGTAGAGCAGCGTCTGGGCACTCGTCGGCACGTCGTTGTCCAACGCCTCGACCCGGTCGACGAACCCGGCGAGCCCGAACACCTCACGGCAGACGACGAAGGCGCGCGCCACCTGGTCCGCGCTCGCGCCGGTCTCCTCGAACGCGCGGAACGGGAAGGTGATCCCGCCGCGGTTGACGATCGAGTTGGCCAGGGCGTTGGTGACGATCTCGCGGCGCAGCGGGTGCTCGGCGATCTGCGCGGCATACTGCTCCCGCATCGCCGTCGGGAAGTAGTCGGCGAGCGTGGTCGCCAGGTAGGGGTCGTCGGGCAGGTCGGAGGCGAGCAGATCGGCCTTGAGCGCCAACTTGGCGTAGGCGACGAGAACCGAGAACTCCGGGGAGGTCAGGCCGTCGCCGTCGTGGGCCCGCTTGGCCAGTTCGGCGTCGGTGGGCAAGAACTCCAGGGCCCGGTCGAGGTCACCGCGCTCCTCCAGCCAGTGCATGAGGCGCTCGTGGACGGGGGCCATGACCAGTTCCTGGGCCCGGGCGTTGCCGAGCAGGACGTTTTGCTCATAGTTGTCGCGCAGCACCAGGTCGGCGACCTCGTCGGTCATCGAGGCGAGGAAGGTGTTGCGCTCTTCGACGCTCAACCCGCCCTCGCGCACGACCTCGCCGAGGAGGATCTTGATGTTGACCTCGTGGTCGGAGGTGTCGACGCCGGCGGAGTTGTCGATGGCATCGGTGTTGATCCGGATGCCGGCCATTGCGGCCTCGATCCGGCCGAGTTGGCTGCAGCCGAGGTTGCCGCCCTCGCCGACGACCCGCACCCGCAACTGGCCGCCGTCGACGCGGATGGCGTCGTTGGCGCGGTCCCCGACGGAGAGGTTGTCCTCGGTCGCGGCCTTGACGTAGGTGCCGATGCCGCCGTTCCACAGCAGGTCGACGGGCGCGAGGAGGATCGCCTTCATGAGCTCGGCGGGCGTCATCGACGTCGTGCCCGGCTCCAGGCCGAGCGCCTCGACCATCTCCGGCGAGACCGGGATCGCCTTGAGCGAGCGGGCGAACACCCCGCCACCAGCGGAAATGAGCCCGGCGTCGTAGTCCTCCCACGACGAGCGCGGCAGGTCGAAGAGCCGGCGCCGCTCGACGAACGAGGTCGCCGCATCGGGGGTGGGGTCGACGAAGATGTGCCGGTGGTCGAACGCGGCCACGAGCCGGATGTGCTCGCTGAGCAGCATGCCGTTGCCGAAGACGTCGCCGCTCATGTCGCCGATACCGACGACGGTGAAGTCTTCGCTCTGGGTGTCCAGGCCCAACTCGCGGAAGTGCCGCTTGACCGACTCCCAGGCGCCGCGGGCGGTGATGCCCATGCCCTTGTGGTCGTAGCCGGCGGACCCACCCGAGGCGAAGGCGTCGTCGAGCCAGAACCCGTAGGACTGGGCCACGCCGTTGGCGATGTCGGAGAAACTCGCCGTGCCCTTGTCGGCCGCGACGACGAGGTAGGGGTCGTCGCCGTCGTGCCGGACGAGGTGCTCGGGGGCAACGATGCCGCCACCGACGCGGTTGTCGGTGAGGTCGAGCAGGCCGGAGATGAACATCCGGTATGCCGCCTTGCCCTCTTCCAGCCACGCCTCACGGTTGTCCGCGGGATCGGGCAGGTGCTTGGGGTAGAACCCGCCCTTGGAGCCGGTGGGCACGATGACGGCGTTCTTGACCATCTGGGCCTTGACGAGGCCGAGGATTTCGGTCCGGAAGTCCTCGCGCCGGTCGCTCCAGCGCAACCCGCCACGGGCGACCGCGCCGAAGCGCAGGTGCACCCCTTCGACCCGGGGGCTGTAGACCCAGATCTCGAAGGCCGGCCGGGGGGCCGGCAGGTCGGGTATCGCCTTGGGGTTGAGTTTGATCGACACGTACGGGTGGTGTGCCGAGCCGTCGCGCCCGGGTTGGTAGAAGTTGGTCCGCAGCCCGGCGCGGATGACGGCGAGGAAGGCCCGGATGATCCGGTCGTGGTCCAGGCTCGACACGTCGTCGAGGGCGTCGACGATCGCCTTGGCGAGGGTCTCCTCGGCGGCGGCGCGCGCCGTCAACCCGGCGGCATCCGCGGCATACGCCTGCGGATCGAAGCGAATCTCGAACAGCCGGACCAAGTCGGCGGCAATCGCCGGGTTGGTGTTGAGGGCGTCCTCGAAGTAGTCCTGACTGAACGCGGTCTGGGTCTGCCGCAGGTACTTGGCGATCGCCCGCAGGATGACGATCTGGCGGTAGTCGAGGTGGGCGCCGAGGACGAGCCGGTTGAACCCGTCGGATTCGGCCTCGCCCTGCCAGACGGCGAGGACGGCCCCTTCGAAAAGTTCACGCAGCCGCTCGTGGGTGAGGGCCTCCCAGGTAGCGGCGTCCTTGACGCGCAACCCGAAGTCGTAGACCGCCAACTTGGTGCCGTCGGCGCGGGTGACCTCGAAGGGCTGCTCGTCGACGACCTCGACCCCCATGTGGGTGAAGATCGGCAGGATGTCGGTCAGCGACAACGGGTCGACCCGGAAGAGTTTGAAGCGGCGCACCTCGGGACCGGCGTGCGCGGGCTTGTAGAGCGCCACGCTCGTGCCGCGGTCGGGGCCGAGCCGGTCGAGGTGGGCGAGGTCGGCCACCCCTTGCCCGGTCGTGAAGTGCTCCTCGTATGCCGTGGGGAAGCCGCGCCCGAACCCGTCGAGGAGCCGGTTGCCCTCGACCTCGCCGAGCTTGTTGCGGAGGGCGTCGCCGAGCCGGTCACTCCACGTGCGGCTGACCTCGACGAGCCGGTGTTCGAGGTCGGCCACCTCGGCGGGGGTGAGGTGGCGCACCCGTTCGCCACGGGCCACCCGCACGACAAACTGCAGCCGCGACAAGGCCGACTCGGACACCCGGGCGGTGAACTCGACGGTTTCGCCGCCGAAGGTGTCCAGGAGGATGTCGGCCATCTTGGTGCGCACCGCCGTGTTGTAGCGGTCGCGCGGAATGTAGACCAGGCAGGAGACGAACCGGCGGAAGTCGTCCTCGCGGAGGAACAACTTGGTGCGGCGGCGCTCCTGGAGTTGGGTGACGGCCAACGCGGTCTCGTAGAGGTCGTCGGCACTGGCTTGGAAGAGTTCGTCCCGCGGGTAGGTCTCAAGGACCCCGAGGAGGTCCTTGCCGGTGTGCGAGTCCGCGGCCACCCCGGAGCGGGCGATGACGTCGTTGATCTTGTCCGACACCAGCGGAATCCGCATGACGGAGTCGGTGTATGCCGTCGACGCATAGAGTCCGAGGAAGCGCCGCTCCCCGATGACCTCACCGGCGTCGTTGAACTGCTTGACCCCGACATAGTCGAGGAAGGTCGTGCGGTGCACCGTGGAGAGCGAGTTCGCCTTGGTGAGGACGAGCACGGTCTTGGCGTGGGCGAGTTCGCTGGCCCAGGGCGTCAACGACAACGGGGCGGTGCCCTGAGGCGGGTCGCTGCGCAGCAGCCCCAACCCGCTGCCGGTGACGGGCAGGATCGCCTCGCCGCCGTCGGCTCCCGCGCCGGGGCGCAATTCGTAGTCGCGGGCGCCGAGGAAGGTGAAGTGGTTGTCGGCCATCCAGCGCAGGAAGTTGACCGCCCGACGGACTTCCTCGAGATCGCAATCGCGCGGCGGGGTGCCCTCGAGTTCGGCGGCAATGACGAGGCACCGAGTGCGCATCTTGGGCCAGTCCTCGACGGACTCGCGGACATCGCCGAGGACGGCCTCAATGGTGCCGGTGAGGCCCTCCAGCCGGGCCGGGTCGCTTTCGCGATCGACGGTGAGCATCATCCACGACTCGTTGATGAGCCCGACGGCGCCGGCCCGCATCCCCGGGGTCGGGTCGGCATGCTCGACGCTCTCCAACTCCCCGGCCGCGTCGCGGCGCACCACCAGTTGCGGGTGGACGAGCAGGTGGATGTCGTAGCCAGCGGCGACGAGGGCTCCGGTCACCGAGTCGACGAGGAAGGGCATGTCGTCGGTGACGATCTGCACGACGGTGCGCGCGCTCGACCAACCGTCGGAGTCCGTGGCGGGATTGAAGACGCGGACCTTGGCTGTGCCTGGTTGCCGGACCTGGGCCAGGGTGTGGTGGGCGGCGGCCGCCCCGGCCAGGGTGGATGCGGGGCGAGCCTGGAGTTCTTCGGTGGCCACGTGCCGGTAGAAGCGCTCGACGAAGTCCGCACCGTCCTCCCCTCCCTTCAGCGCGGCGTACGCATCGGCGATCGCGGCAAGAATCTGGGCGCGAGGAGTGGTGGTCGGCTCGGTCATGTCTTCGGGTAATCCTTCGTCACGCACGGTCGCCTCAGGGGCGCAGGGCACGCCAATGTGCCCACGTGACGAGCCTACTCAAGCGGGCCCACAGGGAGCATCTTCGGGCTGTGGATAACTCCCGAGCGCTGTCGGTGTGGCTGGCTACAGTGATGGGGTGTCAAAGAGCGATCTCCCGGCCGTGACCTTGCGGTCGGTGCCGCCGCCCGCGGAGGTGGCGGTGCCCGTTGCCGGCGCCGAGCCGCAGGGGTATGCCGCTCTCGCCGCGGCCGCGCTCGCCGCCGAGGACGAGGTGCTCGCCGTCATTCCCATCCTCGGTGAGGCCGCCGGTCAGCAGGCCGTCGACGACTGGGTCGATCAGGTCGTCGATGCGCTGCGCGCGGTCGGTGAGGCCGCCCAGGAATGGGAGCACCGGCGGGGCTTGGGGGCGGACCGGTGACCCGCGACGCGGTCCCCGGTGACCCGGGGTCCCTGGCCCGGCTCGCCTCGGCGTTGCAGACTGCGAGCCGGGTGCTGCGGGCCGCCGCACCTCCCGAGCAGAGTGCAGAGCAGGCCGCTCCGCCCCTCGCCCCGGCTGCCACCCGGTCCGCCGCCAAGGATCTGCGGCGCCGCGCGACCCTGCTCGACGAGACACTGGCGAGGTTGCTCGATGAGATCGACCACGTGAGCGCGCTCGTCCATGACCACGCCGTCGCGCTCGCCGAGGCTCGCGGAGCACTGCACGCCATCCGGGAGGCCGGTCAGCGAGCCGGACTCAACCTGTCCGAAGGGCGCTGGCGGCCGGCATACGGCATCACGGGCAGCGTCGACCGCAACTCGCCCGCCGCCCGCGAGGGGACCGGTGCCGACCGCGAGGAGTTGCGCCAGCGCCTCGACGGCCTGACTCGCATCACCCACCGGCGCCGGGAGGCCCTCACCGCGTCCGTGACCGAGTCGACCGCCCGATTGGCTGCCCAGGCTGCGCTGCTGCGGCGCGGGTGAGAGGATCGGGCCGAGGGCCCATCGTGGTTGGGCCATTGTGCGCACGCCCGTCGACGAGAGGCACGTATGCAGATCCGGACTCAGGCCGACTATGACGCGACGCCCGACGAGGTTTTCGCGATCCTCTCCGACCCGGCGTTCGTCCACGACACGGTGATCCGCATGTCGGTCGCCGACCATTCCTCCGAAGTGGTCGAGCGGGGCGCCACCACCATCATTACGACCGTCCGGTCACTGCCGACCGATGACTTCCCCGAAGTCGCCAAGCGCTTCGTCGGTGAGGTCCTCATCCTGCGCGAAGAGCAGCAGTGGGGCCCCCGAGCGGCCGATGGTGGGCGGGTCGCCGAACTCAAACTCCGCATCGACGGCGCACCCGTGAGTGTGCGCGGCACGCTGCGGCTCTCACCCACCCGCACCGGCACCGCTCAGGATTTCCAGGCGCAGGTGACCGCGCGGGTGCCACTGGTCGGCGGGTCCATCGAGCGCGCCGCTGCCCCCGCCGTCATCGCCGGCATCGAGGCCGAGGTCGGCCTCATCAAGGAGTGGCTCGACGCCTCGTAGCCCCCGTCTCGCCCCCGTCTCGCCCCCGATTCGAGGTAAAAACGCCGGTGGATCCGTGCGTTTTTACCTCGAATCGGCAGGTGGGCGCGGCGTCAGTCCATGTGGGGGTAGGCGTGCGCGGTCGGCGGGACGAAGTTCTCCTTGATCGAGCGCGTCGAGGTCCAGCGGAGCAGGTTCTGCGGGGCCCCGGCCTTGTCGTTGGTGCCGGAGGCGCGCCCACCGCCGAAGGGCTGCTGCCCCACGACGGCGCCGGTGGGCTTGTCGTTGATGTAGAAGTTGCCTGCGGCGAAGCGCAACTTGTGCATCGCCTCGGCGATCGCACCCCGGTCCTGGGCGATGATCGAACCCGTCAACGCATAGGGCGAGAACGACTCCATCTGGTCCATGACCTCGTGGTAGTCCTCGTCGGCGAACACGTGGACCGAGAGAATCGGCCCGAAGTACTCGTCGCGGAAGATCTCGTCGGTGGGGTCGGAGCACTCGATGATCGTGGGCCGGATGAACCAGCCCTCGGAGTCGTCGTAGGTGCCACCGGCGACCACGGTCGCCGTCGAGAGCCCGTGGGCCCGGTCGATGACGGCCTTGTGCTTGGCGAACGCCCGGTCGTCGATGACAGCGCCCATGAAGTGCGACAGGTCGGTGACCGGTCCCATGCTCAGCCCGTCGGTGATCGAGGCCAAGTCGTCCTTGATCCGGGCCCACACCGACCGCGGCACATAGGCGCGCGAGGCCGCCGAGCACTTCTGGCCCTGGTATTCGAAGGCCCCCCGGATCATCGCGGTGCGCAGCACGTCGGGGTCCGCGCTCGGGTGGGCCATGATGAAGTCCTTGCCCCCGGTCTCCCCGACGATCCGCGGATAGTGACGGTAGTTGGGCAGGTTGTCCGCGATCTGGCGCCACAGCATGTGGAAGACCCGCGTGGACCCGGTGAAGTGCAGGCCCGCGAACTCCGGGTGCGTCAACGCCACCTCGGAGGTGTCGGTCCCGTGGCCGGCGAGCATGTTGATGACGCCGGGCGGCATACCGGCCTCTTCAAGCAACTCCATGATCAGTTGAGCCGCAAACTGTTGCGAGTGGCTCGGCTTCCACACGATGGTGTTGCCCATGAGGGCCGGCGCGGTCGGCAGGTTGCCGGCGATCGCGGTGAAGTTGAAGGGCGTCACCGCATAGACGAACCCCTCGAGGCTGCGGTAGTCCGTGCGGTTCCACAGGCCGCGGTGGTTGGCCGGCGGCTGCTCGGCGAGGATTTGGCGGGCGAAGTGGACGTTGAAGCGCCAGAAGTCGATGAGTTCGCACGCGCTGTCGATCTCAGCCTGGTATGCCGTCTTGCTCTGTCCCAGCATCGTCGCGGCGTTCATCCGGGCCCGCCACGGGCCGGCGAGCAGGTCCGCGGCCTTGAGCAGGATGCTCGCCCGGTCGTCGAAGGACATGTCGCGCCACGCCGGCGCGGCCGCCATCGCGGCGTCGACGGCCGCGGCCGCATCGGCCTTGGTCGCGCTGCGCAGCCGGCCGAGGACGAGGTGACGCGCATGCGGCTGCACGACGTCGAGTTGCTCTCCCTCGCCCGCGACCCGCTGGCCCCCGATCGTGTGCGGCAAGTCGATCGGACCGGCGCCACCGAGTTCGGCCAGGGCGGACTCCAGGGCGGCCCGCTCGGCGCTGCCCGGCCCGTAGTCGAGGACCGGTTCGTTGATCGGGGCGGGCACGTGCGTGATGGCGTCCATCAAGGGTTACTCCTGGCTCGACGGTGAGGGTGCCCTCATCGTTTCACGTCCGCGCCACCGGTGGTATGCCGCGCAGGCCCGTTCCGCACGCGCTGTCGGGGCGGCATCGGTGACTGGTGGGGCCGCTCGGGCCGCGCCGTCAGGTCGACAGTTCGGCGGCCAGGACGGGGAGCTCGGTGATGTCGTACCAGAGCAGATCGGTCATCTCGCCCCCCGGGTCCTCGTCGATGTGGAGGCTGACGACCCTGCGCAACCCCAACGGCCGACGCAGGGCCGACACCGTGGGCTGGCTCCCCGGCTGGGGGGCGAGGTGCTCGACGTCGACATCGGCGGCGAGGATGACGCGCCGCTCGCCGTGAGCGACGAGCAGGGCCGCGGCCTCGGCGGCGGCGAGCCAGGCCAGGTGCTCGACGTCCTCGCCGGAGCCGGGCGCCACGGAGAGCACATGCGCTCCCGCGGGCAGCGACCGATCACGATGCAACGCCACCACCTGCCCCGGACCCGCCGGCAGGTAGACCCGAGCGACCGGCATCAGGTGGCTCGGCGCCGCAGCCGGGGCGCGTCGAGGAGTTCGTGAAGGGCATCGACGATGCCGTGCCCGAGGACGTCGAGGTCGGGGAAGGCGTCGCGGTCGGCATACAGGCCGTAGTAGACCCCGCCGTCGTAGGAGGTGAGACCGATGGACAGGGCCTGCCCGGGGCTGAGCGGCATGACCGGGTACGTCGAGACCATGGTGGCGCCCGCGGCATACAACGGTCGTTGTGGGCCGGGCACGTTGGTGATGGCGACGTTGTAGAGCCGGCGGGCGAAGGCACCGGCGAGCCGGGCGCCCATCGCGTGCATCGTCGGCGGCGCGAACCCGCCGAGCCCCGAAATGGTGTCGGCACCCATCGCGTGCCCGCCCTCCATCTGCTGGCGCATCGCGAAGGCGATCTGGTGCAGCCGCATGGCCGCCCGCGGCTCCCCCACCGGCAGGTCGACGAAGTATGCCGCGAGCTCGTCGCGGCCCTCGGACCCGGGTTGCTCGTGGACCCGGACCGGCACCATGGCCCGGATGCGGGTGGACCCGTGGACGGGCATCCCGCGGGTGAGCAGCCACGAGCGGAACGCGCCGGTGATGGTCGCCAGGACGACGTCGTTGACGTTGACCTCGTCGGCGAAGGCGCCCTTGGTCAGGCGGGCCCGAATCTTGCGGTAGTCCTCGAGGTCGGTGCCGATCATGACGTAGCGGCGGGCCCGGCCGACCTTGGCATTGAGGGGGGATTCGGGGGCGGCGCGGGAGGCCCGCATCACCGTCGAGAAGACCTCGCTGGCCACTGTGGACACCTTGTCGGCGGCGGCGCGCAGGTCCGAGATGCCCCCACGAATGGTCTCGAGGATCTGGCCCGGCCCGCGGACGGCGTCGGCAATTGCCCCGACGAGGAGTTCGGTGCCGGTCGGCTCGTGCCGGGGGCGCCACTTCGTCGTGCGTGCCAGTTGGGCGTCCTGGGCGCTGTCGAGGATGACGTGGCCGAGGTCGACGGTGTCGTTGCCGTCGACGAGCGCGTGGTGGGTCTTGGTGAGGATGGCGAACCGGTGGTGTTCGAGTCCTTCGACGAGGTAGACCTCCCACAGCGGGCGGTGCCGGTCGAGGGGACGGGGCATGATCCGGGCGACGAGTTCTTCGAGTTGGGCGTCGGTGCCGGGCCTGGGGAGGGCGGAGCGGCGCACGTGGTAACTCACGTCGAAGTGCTCGTCGTCGACCCAGACCGGGTTCGCGATCCCGCCGGGTACGGTGCGCACCCGCCGCCGGTAGCGCGGCACAAAGGCCAGGCGCTGCTCGATCAACCCGACCATGGCGGCGTAGTCGAAGCCGCCGGCTGGGGCGTTGAACACCATCACCGAACCGACGTGCATGGGTGTGACGGCGTCCTCCAACGCCAGGAAGGAGGCATCGAGTGAGCTCAAACGTTCGGGCACGGGGCCATCGTGTCAGACCGGGGGCCCCCCACGGCGTCCACGTGAGGAAGGTGACGTGGGGTCCGCAGTCCGGCGGCCGCGTCGTGGGCGGGCACGCGTCGGCTCCAACACCGTGGCCAGTTCCCCGATCTTCGTGGTGAGCGCGGCCTGCGGGGCGATCTCGACGAGGGTCTTCCCGTCCCACAGGGCCCGGTCGCACTCGGTCGGCGCCCACGGCAGGAAGTGCACGTCCTCGAGCCCGGAGAACCGGCTGAGCACGTCGCCAATGGTCCTTTCCGGAGCCGGGCCGTCGGCCGAACGGCGCACCTTGTTGACGACGACGATGCGCCGGGCGGTGCAGCGCGGGGCCAACTCCTGCACCCCCCGGACCAGGCGTTGAAGACCCACCGGGTCGGCGGCACCCACGACGACGACCTCGTCGGCGGCTTCCAAGACGGCCAAGGTGGCGGCATTGCGGCGGGGCGCGACCGTGTCGTAGCTCAACTCCTCGTCGTCCTCGAGCGCGAAACCGCAGTCGACAATGACCCAGCGGGCCAAACTGCGGGCCAGGGTGACGATTTCGGTCACCGCGCCGGCGCGGGCTTCGGGCCACCGATCGGCGCGGGGCAGCCCGGTGAGAACGCGCAGCCCGGGGCTCACCTCCGGGGTGAGTCGGGCCAGAGCCAGCACATCGAGATTGCCCTGATCGCTGAGGCGCGCGGCCGCGGCCAGCCCGGGGGCTTCATCAATCAGCCCGAGAGTCTGCCCGATGCAGGCACCCCAGGTATCGGCATCGATGAGCACGACGCTCAGGTCGTGCGCGGCAAGGTCGGCGGCCAGGTTGACGGCGACCGTGGTGCGACCGGGTGCCCCGACCGGTCCCCAGATCGCCACGACCCTCCCCTGCGGGGTGGGTTCGGCTTCCTCTTCGTCGTCGTCAGGGCCCGCCGCCAATAGCCCCTCGGCTGGCTGGCCCAGGCTCAGCGAGGGGCCCCAGTCCGATTCGCCCTCAGCGGTGAGCCCCGGGGTGCTCACAGTGACCGGGATGCCCACCTCGCCGGGCCGGGCATTCGGCGCCCCCGCCAAGGCCAAGGCCAGGTCGACTCCGGCATCGTCGGCATGCAGCGCGTGGAGCAACTCGGGGATCTCGGTGTCCGGGTAGATGATCGCGGGCACACCGAGTTGCCGGAGCCGACGCTCGCCGGCCTCGTCGGAGCGCTCGCACATGCCGACCACCCGCACCCCATGACCGGCCAAGGCCCGGAACACCTCACGATCCACCCCCCGGAAGGTCGCCGACACGACCGCCACGTCGGCGGTGCCGGCGGCAGCGACGGACACCAACTCGGGGATGTCGGCACAGCGCCTGACCACCTGGACATCACCGGCGGCCAACTCGAGGGTGGCGACCAGGTCGGCCTCGTGGCGGTGGTCGACGGCGGTGAGCAGCCCAAGCGTCACGAGGCGCCCCGCACGATCGACCCCGGCGTCGGGATGAGCGTGAGTTTGGCCCCGCGGTCGATGTCGGCGACCAGCGATTGGACTCCCTCACTGGGGATGACGAGATGGACTGGGCGCTGACTGACCACCCCGCCGAGCACCGACCCGGTGTCGGGGAGGGCCGCCACGGTCACCCCTTGAAGGACCCGTTCGGGAGCGGCATACGTGACACCAGTCGTCCCGGGCTGGCCGGTCGTGGGTCGGCTGACGTAGACATCCACCCGGGCCCCCGGCACCAACATCGACGCCGATGTCGTGTCCACCTGGATGGCCACGGTCTGGGTGTGCACCTGATCCCGGGTCCCCAGTGCCGCCGCGGGAATCAACTCCCCCTCTGCCACACCCCGCAGCACGAACCGGTCGCTGCCGATATCCCTGGCGGCAGACACGTAGGGTGCCACCCCATCCCCGAGCCGCACATCGACGCGGCGCACGTCGGCCTGGGTGAGGGCCTGGCCCGGGACCAGGGTGCGCTGCGCGGCATACATGGGGACGGTGTCGTCGGCATGGGCGATGACGTAACCCCCCAGAGCGGTGGACAAGACGACGAGCAGGACACCGACGATCAGCCGAGAATCGCGCCAGGAGGGGCGCCGCAACCGTTGGGCCTGTGGCGTGGGCAACTCAGTCATGCGAACCGGGCCTCCTCCTGGTCCGGTCGTGGTGACCGGACGTGCCTCGATTCTGCCCGAGCGCGGGCAGGCGCGCTCGGCGACGCATACCGCCTGTGGATAACGCCACGGTGGCGGATCGGTGGGATCGGGTGGATGCGCCGGGCACGCCCCGGCCGACCGACTCGTGGGGCGCGCGGCAACCCCTGTGGATAACGCCGACGGGGGTCGCGTCGTCGGTGGCACACTGGGGGTGTTGCCCTGGTGGGTCATCAGCCGCTGCGGCGGTTGGACCCGCCCCGACCCGCGAAGGAGGCTGCGTGTGGCCCGCCGTTTCATCCCCCTGACCGAGGTCTCCGAAATCCTGGACATCTCCGCCGATCAGGCGTATGCACTGGTCCGCACCGGTGACCTACCCGCCATCAAGGTCGGCGGTCGCGGTCAATGGCGGGTCGAGACGGTTGAACTGGAGGCGTACATCCAGCGCATGTATGCCCGTACGCGTGAGTTGGTCGCCCACGATCGCCCGTGAGCCGGGTATGCCGATCGCGCCTCGTTCGCGTCGGCGCGCTCAAGGCCAGGGCAGGCATGCGGCGCCCGCTGCTCGGCCGGGCCCGCCGAGGCGGGGCACGCACCGTCGCCTTCGGGTTTACCCGATGTGGAGAGCGGCGATCCGCCACCGGCCGTCAGCACCGACGAGGCGCAGGGCCATGGCGCGCACCCGGGCGCCGTCCTGAAGCACGACCGCGGCCTCGGCGACCCCGTCGGCGGGGATGCAGATGTGGACCCGGCGCACGAGGATGCGGGGGCGGCGGACATTGGGTTGCACGCCGGTGAGTTGTCGGCGGGCGACGGTGAGGGCGCGACGGGCGACCACGGCGTACACCTCGGGCGTCGTCCACCGCACGAGTTGGGTGGGTGGACGCAACCCGACGAGCGCCTCGGCGGCGGCCAGTCCGAGACGGTGCGCCCACGGCGCCGGGTCGGGCAGATCGGCACCTCGATCCCGCGCCCTGGGCACCGAAGGAACCCGTGGTGACAGGTCGAGCGCCAGGCTGCCCTGGATGTAGGGACCGTCGACGTGCCGGTCGGCGCGCGAGAGTTCCAGGGCCTCATCGAGGCTCACGACGGGTGGCTGCCCGGTGTCCTCGACCCGAAGGGGCCACAGGCCCGCAGCCGCGCTCATGACGCGCCTCCCCCGTTGGGTGCGGTGAGAATCTCACCGGGCCGAATGATGTCGGGGTTAGGGCCGATCACGTCGCGGTTGGCGGCATACCACCGAGGCCACTCCGCGGCGATCTGGGCCGGCGTCGCCTCGGGGCCCAAGGCGCGCGCGGCAATGGACCAGAGCGTGTCGCCGCGCACAACGACGACCTGGCGGGGCTGCGCACCGCCGTCGGTGCCGGCCGGTTGGCGTGCGGCGGGTGCGTGGAAGCGGGGATCGAGGCCGGGGCGGACCGTAGGAGCACTCGGCCGCCACCCCGGGGAACTGCCGGCGTCGGCGGGGGCGCTCGCACTGGGCTGACCGGCCTCCGGTCCGGCCCCGGGGGTGATGGAGACGTCGGGACCCGAGGTGGTGGGGGCCGCGCCGGGAGTGGCGCTCGGGCTGGGGCTGGGGCTGGGGCTCGGATCGGTTGTGGTGTGGATCAGGGTGACAACTGGCGAGCGCACCGCGCCCGCCACGGACGCCGAGGCCGACGAGGTGGGCGCCGCCTGCGCCGTGGCGGCCGCCCCGCCGACCAATGTGGCCCCGATGAGGAAGGCCACCGCCGAGCGGGCGACTCGCGGGGCGAGGGCGTTGAGCGGGGCGGCCAGGGCGCCGACGCCAGGCAACCGGCTCAGGGCCGAGGCCACCATGCCGAGCCAGAGCCAGGCCCCGAGGACCGCCCCGGCGCTCGCGGCGAGCGCCACGAGCAGTTCACTGGCACTGGCCGGACCTGGGCCACGCACCCCCTGCCACAGCAACCAGGCCCACCGGCCCAGCACCACCACCGCGAACGCTCCCACGGCCAGGGCGAGCACCACGCGCACTGCCGCCCCAAGGCCCACCCGGCCCACCCGGCCCGGCAGGCCCGCCCGGGATGGTCCGCTCGATCCCTTCTGAGGGCTGTTTGGTGCTGTTTGCATGGTTTTGACCATAGTCGACCGATTGTGTGCTGGCAAGAGGAAGGCCTCGACTACGCTTTCCGCCATGGGGCAGGCTCGGTGGGAACACCTCTTCGAGGATCTGGAAGCCCAACTGGCGGCTCAGGAACGGCTCGACACCGAGGCCGAAACGGCGGAACGCACGCGGCGGGAACGGGCGCTGGTCTCCTGGATCGATCGCCTTGCCGCTCACGAGGGCTCGGTCACGGTCGCCGCCTCCGGTGGGCAACGCATCACGGGTCGGGTCAGCGACATCGGCACCGATTGGGTGCTTCTGGAAACGACCGATGGCGGGGAGACGCTGATCCCGTTGAGCGCGGTCCGCACGGTGGAAGGACTCCGCGCACGCGCTCGGCCGGGCGGGAGCGCGCGGCGGTTCGGCCTCGGCTCGGCGCTCCGCGTTCTCGCCCGAGACCGCGCGGTGGTGGAGATCGTCGACCGCGAGGGCGGGCGGCATACGGGCACGATCGATGTCGTCCTCGCCGATGCGGCCGAGGTGGCCCTCCATCACGCCGACGAACCGCGCCGCGCCGGCAACGTTCAGGCCCGGGTTCTTATCCCGTATGCCGCGCTCGCCGCGGTGCGCCGGCTCCGCTGAGCGTCATCTCCCGGCGTGGAACTCGCCCCACTGGTCCCTCTTTTCCCGCCTGAAGTGCCCAAGGTCCACTTCGCACCGCAACATTCGGGGTGCGAAGTGGACCTTGGGCACTTCAGGCGGGAAAGGGGCGAGAGGTGAGACGGCCCGGGGGACAGCGTCAGGCCTTGCGGCCGTGGCACATCTTGAACTTCTTCCCCGATCCGCAAGGGCAGGGGGCATTCTTGGGCGTGCGGGTCAGTTGCGCGCGGGTCAGTTGCTTGTCCGCTGCCGCAGCGCCGCCGGAGCGCTCATCGTGCTCCTCGGTGCCGCCGCTCTCGCTGGGAGCCGAGTAGTGCAAGGTCCGGGCCCGCGGAGCTTCCATCCCTACCCCGGACACCTCGACCTTGCGCCGTCGGCTTCCCGATGCCGCGACCGACTCATCGTGGCTCGCCGCCTCAGAACCGGCACCGGACGGCATACCGGGCGCGGCCTGCGCCGCCCCAGCCCCGGCGGCCACCGGTTCGCCCTCGGCCTCGGTGGCGGGCGGCATACCCTTGAGCAACTCCGCGACCGGCACCGGCGCCGCCCCGACGGTCGCCTCGGGAGCCGCCTCCTGGGCGTCCTGGCCAACCTGGACGTCGACGTGGAAGAGCAGCCCGACCGCCTCCTCCTTGACCGAGTCGTTCATCGCCTGCCAGAGCAGGAACCCCTCACGCTGGTACTCCACGAGCGGGTCGCGCTGGGCCATCGCCCGCAGGCCGATACCCTCTTGGAGGTAGTCCATCTCGTAGAGGTGCTCGCGCCACTTGCGGTCGAGGACCGAGAGCATGACGCGGCGTTCGACGACCCGCATGACCTCCTCGCCGAGCGCGGCCTCGCGGGCGTCGTAGGCCCGGTGCGCGTCGGAGAGGATCTCGTCCTTGAGCACCCGGGCAGTCACCGCGGACAGCCCCCCGGCAGCCGCAACGACCTGCTCCTGGGTGACGGACACCGGGTAGAGGGCCTTGAGCGCGGTCCACAACCGGTCGAGGTTCCAGTCCTCGGGGTAGCCCTCGGCGGTCTCGCCGTCGATGTAGCCCTCGATGACATCGTTGACGAAGAACCGCAACTGCTCGTGGAGGTCCTCGCCCTCGAGGACGCGGCGCCGCTCGTCGTAGATGACGGTGCGCTGCCGGTTGAGGACGTCGTCGTACTTGAGGACGTTCTTGCGGATCTCGTAGTTCTGGGCCTCGACCTGGGTCTGCGCCGAGGCGATCGAACGGGTGACCATCTTCGACTCGATGGGCTGATCGTCGGGCAGGCCGGCAGTGTTCATGACCCGCTCGACCATGCTCGCGTTGAACAGCCGCATGAGGTGGTCCTGGAGCGAGAGGTAGAACCGTGACTCCCCCGGGTCGCCCTGCCGGCCCGATCGTCCGCGCAGCTGGTTGTCGATGCGCCGGCTCTCGTGCCGCTCGGTGCCCAGCACGTAGAGGCCGCCGAGTTCGGTGACCTCGTCGTGCTCGGCCCGGACCTCCGTCTCGGCCGCGGCGAGCGCGTCGTCCCAGGCCGCCTCATAGTCCTCGGGGGTCTCCTCGGGATCGAGGCCGCGCGCCTTGAGCGCTTGCACGGCCCGGAACTCGGGGTTGCCACCGAGCATGATGTCGGTGCCGCGCCCGGCCATGTTGGTGGCGACGGTGACGGCGAACTTCCGCCCGGCCTCGGCGACGATCGCGGCCTCGCGCTCGTGGTGCTTGGCGTTGAGGACCTCGTGCTCGACACCGCGCCGGCGCAATTGGTCGGAGAGGTACTCGCTCTTCTCGACGCTCACCGTGCCGACGAGGACCGGCTGGCCCTTGGCGTACCGCTTGACGATGTCCTTGACGACCGCTTCGTACTTGGCGACCTCGCCCTTGTACACCAGATCGGGCAGGTCGGCGCGGATCATCGGCTTGTTCGTCGGGATGGTGACGACATCGACCTTGTAGATGCCGTTGAGTTCGGCGGCCTCGGTCTGGGCGGTGCCGGTCATCCCGGAGAGCTTGTCGTACATCCGGAAGTAGTTCTGGAGGGTGATGGTCGCCAGGGTCTGGTTCTCGTTCTGGATCTCCACCCCCTCCTTGGCCTCGATGGCCTGGTGCATCCCGTCGTTGTACCGCCGCCCGGGGAGCATCCGGCCGGTGTGTTCGTCGACGATGAGGACCTCGCCGTTCAAGACGACGTAGTCCTTGTCGCGGTGGAAGAGTTCCTTGGCCTTGATGGCGTTGTTGAGATAGCCGATCAAGGGGGTGTTGCTGCTCTCGTAGAGGTTGTCGATCCCGAGGTAGTCCTCGACCTTGTCGATGCCCTGCTCGAGCACCCCGACGGTCTTCTTCTTTTCGTCGACGGCGTAATCGCCCTTGGACGGTATGCCGCGCATCGGGTCCCCGTCCTCGCCCCGCTCGAGCCGGCGGGCGATCTTGGCGAACTCGACGTACCACTTGGTCGGCTGGTCGGCCGGGCCGGAGATGATGAGGGGCGTGCGGGCCTCGTCGATGAGGATCGAGTCGACCTCGTCGACGATGGCGAAGTTGTGGCCGCGCTGAACGAGTTCGTCGGGCGTCCAGGCCATGTTGTCGCGCAGGTAGTCGAACCCGAACTCGTTGTTCGTGCCGTAGGTGATGTCCTTGGCGTACTCGGCGCGCCGCTCCTCGGGCGTCATCGAGGCGAGGATGCAGCCGGTTTCGAGGCCGAGCATGCGGTGGATGCGCCCGACCATTTCGGACTGGTACTCGGCGAGGTAGTCGTTGACGGTGACGACGTGGACGCCCTTGCCGGTGAGGGCGTTGAGATAACTCGGCAGTGTCGCGACGAGCGTCTTGCCTTCACCGGTCTTCATCTCGGCGACCTTGCCGAGGTGGAGGGCCGCCCCGCCCATGATCTGGACGTCGAAGTGCCGCTTGCCCAGGGTCCGTTTGCTCGCCTCACGCACCGCCGCGAACGCCTCGGGGAGGATGTCATCGAGGCTGGCCCCGTCGGCGAGCCGCTTCCGGAAGGCGTCGGTTTCGGCCCGCAACTCGGCGTCGGTCAACTTCTCGAAGTCGTCCTCGATGGCGCTGACCTGGGCCGCGATGCTCTGCAGCCGCTTGAGCGTGCGCCCTTCCCCGGCACGCAGCAACTTCTCGACGATCTTCACCACGGGGCCAAAACTCCTCGACAGACGACGGGGTCGGCGAGGTGAGGCACCCGGCCGGGACCTACCAAGCCTAGTCGCGTCAACGGCATACCCCGATATTCGGTTCCCTGAGCGGTTGGTGACCTGATTGGGTGAGGGTTATGACTGGTATGCCGTTCCCGGCCTGTGTGCCCGCCCTCACCGACGCCGTGGTCCGGTTGCGGGCGCACCGGGCGGGCGATGTGGACCGGATCACCGAGCAGTCCAACGACCCGGAGTCGGTGCGGTGGACGACGGTGCCGCAGCCGTATGCCGCCGAGCAGGCCAGGGAGTTTCTCGCCCTTATCGAGACGTCCTGGGGTGAGGCCGAGGGGCATCGGTACTGGGCGGTCTGCGCGGCCGACGACCCCGCCGAGACGTACCTGGGGACGATCGACCTGCGGCCCCGGGGTGCCGGGATGGCGACGGTCGGCTTCGGGTTGCACCCCGCCGGGCGCGGCCGGCACCTGATGGCGGCCGCGCTGCGCCAGCTGTGCCGGTGGTGGTTCGCCCAGGGTGGGGTGCGGGTGCACTGGACGGCGAACCGGGGCAACTTCGCCTCGTGGCGGGTGGCCTGGGCGTGCGGGTTCACCCGGCACGGCACGACTCCTGGGCAGCTGCCCCAGCGCGGGGAACTCTTGGACGCCTGGACCGCGAGCCTGGCGGCCGGGGAACCCATGCGACCCGCTGCGCCATGGTCCGAGCCGCCGGTGCTGGGCAGGGGAGCCGGCGACGGCGCGGGAGGCAACGAGACTGCGGGCCGCAGCGAGAACTCGGGCAGCAGCGGGAGTTGCAGTGACGGCGTCGCGAGCGCCGGCAGGAAGCGCGTGCCCGGCGCGACAATCGTCCTGCGACCCTGGCGCGACGACGACGCGGCAGTTGCACAACGGCATACCCATCCCCCGCACTATCTGCCGGCGCGCGCGGTGCCGACCCCGGAGACGTTCACCGAGTGGCTGCTGCGCGCGCGGGAGCGCATGGCGCAGGGGCGCAGCCTCAACTGGTGCATCGCCGACGCCCGGACCGACGACCCGCTCGGGGAGGTGCTGGTCTTCGTCCACGAGGAGCATCTCGGGGCGGTCGACACCGCCGAACTCGGCTATTGGCTGCGCCCTGACGCGCGGGGTCGTGGGTTGGCCGAGGCCGCGGCCCGGCTGGCTGTCGACCATGCCCTGGCGGCGGTCGCCGACGGCGGGCTGGGGCTGCGCCGCCTGGTCGCGGTGACGGCCGCGGACAACACGGCGAGCAACACGGTCTTGGAGCGCTGCGGGTTCACCCGGTGGGGGCATGAGGCGGCGGCCACGGCCCCCGACGGCTCGGTGGGCCCGGCCGACTACTGGGAGCGCGTGCCCTGATCACTCTTTTCCCGCCTGAACCGTCCAGGGTCCACTTCGCACCCCGACTGTCGGGGTGCGAAGTAGACGTTAGGTGGTTCAGGCGGGAAAGGGGAGACGGGTCCACCGCGGAAAATGCGCGGCCGAGGCAGGCCGCGCCCCCCACCCGGGTCACGGCATGCGCTGGGCCAATCGGTAGCCGCCCACATCGGCGATGTCGACATAGTGCACCCCCGGATGCTGGCCCTCGGCATACGCAGCGGCCGAGCCCGGGTCGCTCCCCCAGCCGGCGGCCCGGTCGAGAAGGAGGACGTCGGGCACCGGGTTGCCGGGCACCCCCACATAGGTCACGGTCGTGCGGTCGACGAGGTAGTTGAGCAGCCCGGTGTCGGTCTCCACGACTACCCCGTCGGGGATGAGCGCCAAGACCTGCGCGGCGGCCTCCGCCCGCGGCGAGGGGGCCCAGAACTGCGGCGTGGCCCAGGCCGCCAACGCCGTCTGCGGCAGGAAACCCACGGCCACGACGAGCGCCACGGCCGGGGCCAATCGCGCCAGCCATGAGCCCCCGGCGGTGAGCCGCCCCCAGCGTGACCCGGCCCGGATGCCGCGCAGTCGGTGCACGCCGTCGATCAGGGCTGCGGTCATCACCGGCATGAGGACCAGGTCATAGTGGAAAATGAAACTCCAGTACGACGAGTGCCCGGACCAGAACCGCCACAACAGGGTTGGCACGGCCGCGAGGACCAGCGGCGAACGCACCGCCACCACCCCGCCGGCACCCAGCAGCAAAGCCAACGTCAACCGTTTCTCCGGGGCATCGACCAGCCCGGTGACGACCCGCCACGGCTGGCTCCGCAGCGCCTCGACATCGAGCAACCCGCCATAGGCCCAGCCACGCGTGTTGGCCCACGGAATGAGGACCCAGAGCACGAGAACGAACGCGCCGATGCCCCCGGCACCAAGGGCCACGGCATACCGGCGCGGGGCCCGCATCACCCACAAGACCACACCGAGCGCCGCCACCGTCAGCCCCAAATCCTCCTTGACGAGCACCAGGGGCAGCGCCCACGCCACGCACGCCCCCCACTGACGCCGCCGCGCGTGCACCAAAGCCAGGGCGAGCAGCGGCACCGCGAGCGCGACCTCGTGGAACTGGAAGGCCACCGCCTGAATCACCCCGAAACTCAGGAGGTATGCCGCGCCGACCACCGCGCCGTTGACCCGCCCCAGCGCGCGCACCGCGTCGCCGGTGAGCACCGCAGCCGACCAGGCTAGCAACGCCGCTTGCGCGACGAGCAGCGCAAAGGCGCTCGGCCACACCCGGTAGAGCGGCGCGAGCACGACGAGCAACGGGCTGAAATGGTCACCGAGAAGGAGGTACCCCGGGCCCTTGATCGGTACGACCGGGGGCTGGAGGTGCGCATACGCCTTGACCGCCTGCGTGAAGATCCCCAAGTCCCACGACGGGGTCCACAGCGTCTGCCACTGGCGCACCCCGTGGATCGTCCAGATCGTGAATCCGATCACCGCGACGACCCCGGCAATGAGCCGCCGCGCCCCCGCACTCGGCCCCGGCACGCTCGTCACACCTGGCACGCTCGTCGCACCGGGGGCCGACGGTTCCCCCGCCCCCGAGGCCAGGTCCTGGGCGGCGCCCTCGTTGTCGACGCTCACGGCATACCGTCCACGGCACCCAACGCCAGCCAGCCGGCGAGCAGGTCGAGTTCGGCGGCCAACTCGTCGCGATCGGCGCGGCCACCGCGACCGGATTCCCAGGTCACCTGCTGGACCCGGAGCGCTCCCGCGGCCCGATCCGACTTCAGGTCGACCCGGCCCACGAGTTCGTCGCCGAGGAGGAACGGCAGCACGTAATACCCGTGAACCCGCTGTGTCGCCGGCACATAGATCTCCAACCGGTAGTCGAAACCGAAGAGCCCCCGCACCCGATCCCGGGTCCACACGAGCGAGTCGAAGGGGCTGAGGAGCGCGCGGGCGTGCAGCCGCCGGGGCCGGCGCGCCTCTCGATGGAGGTATGCCGCCCGCCCCCACCCCGCGACCCGCACCTCCCGGAGCACCCCCCGCTTGAGCAGCGTGTCGAGGGCCGGACGGGCCTGCTCGGGACGCAGCCGGGCGTAGTCACGCAGGCACGACTCGGTGCCGATGCCGTGAGCGCGGGCACCTGCCTCCATGAGGGCAAGGAACGACTCCTCCGGCGCTAGCCGCAGGTCGACCAGGGCGCGGTCGGCGGGGGCGAACACTCGGGCCGGCACGGCATACCGGCGTTCGAATTGGCGCGTGCGCCCCGCGGAGGTGAGCTCACCGGCCCAGAAGAGGTGCTCGAGCGCGTTCTTGACGAGCGACCAGTTCCACCCCCACTCGGTCCGCTCCCGAGGGTGGTCCGCGGCGAGGGCTGCCTCGACCTCGCGGCTGGTGAGGGGACCACGGGCCGCCACCTCGGCATGGACGGCCGCCACGACCTGGGGATGGTCGCGGGCGACACGCTGCATCCCGCCCCACGACCGGTCGTGCGCCCGATCCATCCGAAACCGGAAATGCGGCCACAACCGCGGCGCGATGAGGCTCGCCTCGTGCGCCCAGTACTCGATGACCCGGCGCGGTGCGTGGTCCCGCAGCCGGTCGAGCAGGGCCATGTCGTAGGGCCCCAGGCGTGCGACGAAGGGGAGGTAGTGGCTGCGGACGAGGACGTTGACACTGTCGATCTGGATGATGCCCAGGGTGTCGACAACCCGCCTCAGGTCGCGCACGGTGACCGACCCGGACGCGGGACGGGGACGCCCGAACCCCTGCGCGGCCAGCGCGATCCGTCGCGCCGCTGCCGCACTCACATGCTCGACCCGGCGCTCAGTCGTCGGCATCGAGCAGGTTGCTGCGCATGGCATACATGGCGGCTTCGACCCGGCTGTGCAACTGGAGTTTCTCCAAGATGTTGCGCACATGGTTTTTCACGGTGTTCTCGGAAATGAACAACTCCTTGGCGATCTCCTTGTTGGCCGCGCCGCGAGCCACGAGCCGGAGCACCTCGAGTTCACGCTCGGTCAGGCGCGGCCCGGTGGGTTGCGCCGCCGCCCGGCGCGAGAGCCGGCCGAACTCGGCGATGAGTTGTGCGGCCAACCGGGGCGGAATCATCGAATGGCCGGCCTGCACCGCCCGCACGGACTCGGCGACCCCTTCGGCGGGCTCGTCCTTGAGCAGATAGCCACTGGCGCCGGCGCGCAGGGCTTCGAACAAGTCGGACTCCTCGTCCGAGACGGTGAGCATGAGGATTTTCGCCGACGGGACCGCGGCCTTGATCTGGCTGCAGGCCGCGATCCCGTCGAGCACCGGCATGCGCACGTCCATGAGGACCACATCGGGCACCATCGAGATCGCCAAATCGACGACCTCCACCCCGTTCGCGGCCTCACCGACGATCTCGATGTCATCCTCGAGGCCGATGACCGCACGCATCCCCCGGCGGTAGAGGTCGTGGTCGTCGGCGACCAGCACCCGGAGGCGTTCTGCCGTTCCAGGAGCACTCGACATCGCACTCGTCACATTCGTCATGCTGTCACGCTGAAGTCACGATTCGGCCTCACCCTCACCGAACACTCCTAGGAAGGAACCGGCGCCGGCTCCAGGTTGAGGTGAATCACCCCGTAGGACCAGCCGCGACGCCGATAGACGACACTCGCATTGCCGGTCTCGCTGTCCTGGAACAGATAGAAGTCGTGACCAACCAGTTCCATCTCACGCAACGCCTCGGCGAGGGTCATCGGGCGGGAGCGGTGCACCTTCTCGCGCACCTCGATGGGGCTGTCGGCGAACCCGTCGGTGCTCGCGGCCGCACCGCCCGCGTCCTGGTCGCCCGCCTCGACGGCCACAGCCGGTGCTGGTGTTTCCGGCGGGGCCCACGCGCGGGCGGTCGCGCTCGCGAGCGACTCCGGGGTCCGCCGCCCGCGCCGCACCTGGCGGCGGTCGTTCTGCCGGCGCAGCCGCTCCATCAACTTGTCGAGGGCCATGTCGAGCGCGGCATATTTGTCGTCGTGGCAGGCCTCGGCCCGGACCACCGGACCCTTGTCGTGACAGGTGATCTCGACCCGTTCACAGGCCTTGCTTTGCCGCCGGTTGGGCTCGTGACTGACCATCACGTCGATCCGTCGCGTGCGCGGGGCCAACTGGGTCACCTTGGCGAGCTTGCCGGCGATGTGTTCACGAAAGCGATCGGAGACGCTCACATGACGGCCAGTGACGACAATATCCACGGGGAATCCTCCTGTGCGAGAACGAGATCGGTGGTGGTCGGGCACGCCGAGCCCGTCAACGTCGGCGGTACCACCTCCTGGGGAGGACGTCCATACAAGGACGTTAGTCCGGTTTCGGTGGAGCCACAACCGTCGATTCACCAGTCACCACGGCGGCGGGCCTCGTCGCGAAGGCGCGCCGCGGCGTGGCGGCGATGACGGCGGCCCGCACCGACACCCCGGCCGCACCCAACGCCCGAGCCCCTTCGACCAGGGTGGCACCAGTCGTCACGATGTCATCGACGAGGACCACGCGGTGCCCGCCCAGCAGGTCGACGGCACCCGGTGCCAGGGCCATCGCCCCGGCAAGGTTGACCCGGCGCGCCTCGGCATCGAGACCGGACTGATCGCGGGTGGCCCGCACCGGGCGCAGCACCCGGATCACGCGCACCGGCCCCGGGAGCAGTTCGGCCGCACCGACGACCAGCGACTCCAGAGGCCGGTCGCCTCGACGCCGTCGGCTTCGCCCCGAGGCGGGCACCGGCACGAGGAGCACCGATGGCCGTGGACCATCCGGCCGCGCCTCGGGCAACCGCGGCGCTTCCATCGCGGCCCGGATCGCCGCCGCCAACAGCGGCGCCAGGACGCCCGCGAGGTCGCGACGGTCGGCATCCTTGTATGCCGTGAGCAGCACCCGCAGCACCCCGTCGAGGCCCGCTGCGGCCCAGCACGGCGGCATCTGGGCCGGGCACGGCGAGGGGCGCACGAGGCGTGGGCCGGCGGCATACCGGCCGTGCGCCAAGGCCACCCGGCACCGCCGGCACAGTGTCTCGGCCCGCACCCCGCACGCGGCGCACCGACCGGGCACGATCAAGCGTTGCAACGACCCGACCAGTTCCATGGGGTCAGCGTGCGACCCGCTGGCTGGGCCCGCCAGCGACCGACGGCAGTTGGGGACGACACACCCCGCGCGCGCGCGCCTGTGGACAGCGGCGGCAGACCCCGGCGCTAGCGACCGGGAACGAGCAATTCGTCGCCGGTGCCCGCGGCGACCCACAGGGGACCGGAGCGCATGAGCACCTTGTTGTCCGCTGTGCGCACGAGCAGTTGTCGCTCGCCACTGGGGGTCGTGAGATCGGCGCCGGTGGGGACGTCGGGCAGTTCTCGGGTGGTGCCGTCCAAGGAGAAGAGCACCGGTCGCATGTCCCGGCCCGGGCTCGATACCAAGGTGGCGACACTGGTGAGGTCGAGCCACACCACGGCGGTGAAGGATGACCCGGCCGGGGCCACCGACCCGAGGGCGACCGGGTCGGCAAGCCGCTGCGGGATGCCGTTGCTCGACCGCACGACGCCCGTGACGTCGAGCCGGGTGACGCCCTGACCGTCGGCGCTGACGATCGCCACCCGCTCACCATCGGGGCTGACTCGCACCCACCGCACACTGCGCCCGCTCAACCAGGGCGCCGCCACCGGCCGTGCCGTCGGCGTGGCCTCGGCAGCCGACAGGACATACACGGCCGCCCCGCTGCCGGGGGCCGGGGACGACGTCGCGGACGAGGCCGGCCCGCCGGCCCCCACCCACAGATAGCCCAGTGCGTCGAACGTGGGATTGCTCAAATTGGCCGCAAACGACGGCACCTCGGTGCGGGTCGTGCCCCGCCACCAGGACAGCACCGAACGGCCGGCGGAGACCGCGGCCACCTCGCTCCCCGTGGCGGACACGGCCAGCCCCACCCACTCGGTGCCGATCGCGGGCAGGTCGTCGCGTGGCCGGATCGCCTTGGGATCTTGACCGTTGTCCGGCGCCACGGGGTCGAGGACTCGGAGCCGGCCGCTCTGACGCACCAAGGCGTTCGCCGAGGGCAGCGTCGCGGACGGGCTGAAACCCACCTGGGCCGGGTCACTGATGGGGGCGCGAGCACCCGGCGGTTCGATCGTCGCCCCGTCGACCTGCAGCGACACCGAGAGCACTGTCGGGTCCTGGGTGAGCGTCGCCACGAACTGGGCCCAGAGGTTCTGCCGGAGGGTCTGCTCCGCTGGCGGCCGCTGGCTCAGTTCCACGGTCGCGACCCCGCTTTGCACCGAAACCGCCTCAGCGGACAGCCGGGTGCCGCTGACCACGGCGGTCGTCGCCACCCCGGCCAGGTCGGCGGGAACCGGTGCCAACTGGGCGCGGGCCAGCCGGGAGGTGACGTGGTCGAGGGGGAACCAGCGCAGCACCGGGACGAGGGTGCGACGGTCCACGGCGACGTAGTGGACGGCATACGGCTGGAAGAGGCGGCGCACGTCGGCGGCCGTCACCCAGCGCCCGAAGCCGGTGGGGAGCGCGGTGATGCGGTTCTCACCGTTGACCTGCCCGACGGTGACCGTCACCGAGGCGCGCGACCCGGCGGCCGCAAGCACATAGTGCCCGTCGGCGGTGATCGTCGCGACCAAAGGGGCCGAGAGCACGGCCGACCCATCCGCGGCCGTGTCGATGGTGAGGTCGCTTTCGCCGGAGACGATGACAACGTCCCCGTCGGGCGACCAATCCTTGGCGGCATTCTTGCCGAGGAAGGCCCGGGCCGTGTCGTAGTCGCCGTCACTGGCCGCGCCGGCCCGAACGAACCCGCGCACGATCTGTTCGGGTCCGGCACCGGCCGCCGGCCCCGGGTAGGACACCCGGACCCTCGAGATGTCCTCCCCGCCCACGTCAAGGCCGGAGTGAATCGTGCCGTCACCGCCGATGCCGGCGCAGCCGGTGGCCCAGAGCGCGGCAATGAGCACCAGCAGCGTCGCCACGAGTAGGCCGCCACGCCGTCGTGGCGGGTGGGTCGAGCCGGTATGCCGGGCCGGCCCCCTGGCGGCCTCGGCACCCGGTGGGCGGCTCATTCCACGTCCTCGTGGGGAGCCAACGGGAGCGGCGACGACGTCAGGGTCCCCTCGGCATACCGGGGCACCGTCAACCGGAACCGCGACCCATCCCCGGGGCTGCCCCAGGCCTGCAACCACCCGTTGTGGAGGCGAGCATCCTCCATGGCGATGGCCAGGCCCAGCCCGGTGCCGCCGGTCGTGCGAGCCCGGGCCGGGTCGGCGCGCCAGAAGCGCGTGAACACCAGGGCCGCCTCCCCGGGGCGCAACCCCACCCCGTGGTCCTCGACGACGACCGCCACCGCCTCCCCATCGCTGCGCACCGTCGCCAGGACCGGTTCCCCTTCGGAATGCTCGACGGCGTTGACGAGCAGATTGCGCAGGATGCGCTCGACGCGGCGTTCGTCGACCTCCGCCTCGCAGGGGGTGTCGGGCAGGTCGAGCACGATGCGAGTGCCGCGCCGCTGCGCCAGCGGGCCGGTCGCCTCGGCGACCGCCGTCACCGTGGTCCGCAGGTCGACGTCCTCGACGACCAACTCCGCCGCCCCGGCATCGAAGCGGCTGATCTCCAGCAGGTCCGCGAGCAGCGCCTCGAAGCGATCCAGTTCCCCCTGCAGGAGCTCCGCCGACCGCGCCACGGTGGGATCGAAATCGGCGCGCGAGCCATGAATGAGATCGACGGCCATCCGGATCGTCGTCAACGGGGTGCGCAACTCGTGCGACACGTCGGAGACGAACCGCTGCTGCACCCGGGACAGATCCTCCAACTGCCGGATCTGGCTCTGCAGCGAGTCGGCCATCTCGTTGAGCGAGGTCGCCAATTGGGCCAGGTCGTCCTCACCCGACGGGGTCATCCGCTCGTTGAGTGCACCGCTGGACAGCCGCTGCGCCACGGCCGCCGCGCGGCGCACCGGCGTCACCACCTGCCGGGTGACGACCCAGGCCACGGCACCGACAAGCACGGCGAGGATGAGGCCGGCCAGGAGGAAGGCGTTCTGGATGAACACCATGGTCGCCTGCTCACGCTGCATGGGATAGATGACGTACAGGTCGTACATGCCGGCAGAGGGCACCGAGATGGTGCTCCCGACAATGACCGCCGGCACGGTGTCGCCGTCGAGGTCGATGTCGGTGACCTGGGTGTGCTGACGCGTCGGCGCGTCGCTGACCGCCTTGCGCAGATCGGTGCCGACCGCCGACAGCCCCACCGAACCGGTGGCGACCGTTCCGAGGACGAGCGGATTGGTGTTGGCGAGCCCGCGAGCCATGACGGCATACCGGGTGGGTTGGGGGTCGGAGGGTTTGAGGCGCCCGATGAGGTCACCCGCGGTGACGTTGAGCCTTTCGACGGTGCGCTGCCCGGCATAACTGTCCCAGCGGGACTGGGTGTCCCGAGCGAGGGTGCGCGCTTCGTACTGGCTCGCCGTGATCTTCTGCTCGGTCAGGCCGCTGGCGATCTCGCGGTAGAGGTAGGCGCCGAGCAGCCCGACGACCAGGGCGCTGAGGAGCACCGTGGTGGTGACCACGCGCAGTTGGAGAGATTGGCGCCAAGCCCGGTGGATTCGCCCGAGCCGGCCCAGCAGGAGCCGCTCGGTATGCCGTGCCGCCCCGGTCACGGCACGCCGCACCCGCGGCCCGCGGCGGGCCGGGGCGGACGGAGCCGGATCGGTGCTCAGGCCGGCCCGGCCTTGTATCCGACCCCCCGGACCGTGACAACGATCTCGGGGCGCTCGGGGTCCTTTTCGACCTTCGAGCGCAACCGTTGCACGTGCACGTTGACCAGGCGGGTGTCGCCGGCGTGCCGGTACCCCCACACCTGCTCGAGGAGGACCTCCCGGGTGAAGACCTGCCACGGTTTGCGCGCGAGGGCCACGAGGAGGTCGAACTCCAAGGGGGTGAGGTTGAGTTTCTGACCCCCGCGCCGCACGGAGTGCCCGGCGACGTCGATGACGAGGTCACCGATGGTGAGCCGCTCGGGGTCGGGTTCGTCACCGCGGCGCAGGCGAGCCCGGATCCGCGCGATGAGTTCCTGGGTCTTGAACGGTTTGACGACATAGTCGTCGGCACCGGATTCGAGGCCCACGACGACGTCGAGGGTGTCGGTGCGGGCGGTGAGCATGACGATCGGGACGCCGGATTCGGCACGGATGCGGCGGCATACCTCCAAGCCGTCGATGCCAGGCAGCATGACGTCGAGGAGCACGACGTCGGGGCGCGACTCCCGGAACGCCGCCACCGCCGACGACCCGTCGGCGACGTGGGTGACGTCGAGACCTTCGTTGCTCAACACCAGGCCCAGCATCTCGGCCAGGGCAAGGTCGTCGTCGACGACGAGCACGCGACCTTTCACGCGGACACTCCCTCCCTGGGCACGGGTTTCCCCGCCATCATCACATAGCGGCTCGGTATGCCGTGACCGACCCGTGACCTTTGGGCGCGTCGAGGACTCAGTAGCGGTAGTGCTCGGGCTTGTAGGGACCGGCGACATCGACGCCGAGGTATTCGGCCTGTTCCTTGGTGAGCTCGGTCAACTCCACGCCAAGGGCCTCCAGGTGGGCCCGGGCCACCTTCTCGTCGAGGTGCTTGGGCAGCGTCTTGACCTGCGGCTGGCCCTCCTCGTCGCGGTAGTCCTCGGGGGCGGCGAAGAGCTCCATCTGGGCAATCGTCTGGTTGGAGAACGAGTTGGACATGACGAAGCTCGGGTGGCCGGTGGCGTTGCCGAGGTTCATCAGGCGCCCCTCGGACAAGACGATGATCGAGTGGCCGTCGGGGAACGCCCACTCGTGGACCTGGGGCTTGATCTCGGTCTTGACCACGCCCTCGACTCGAGCCAGGCCGGCCATGTCGATCTCGTTGTCGAAGTGACCGATGTTGGAGACGATCGCCTTGTTCTTCATCCGCGCCATGTGCTCGGCGGTGATGACGTCGAAGCACCCGGTCGTCGTGACGAAGATGTCGCCGTACTCGCAGGCCTTGTCCATGGTCGTCACCTGGAACCCCTCCATCGCCGCCTGCAGCGCACAGATGGGGTCGACCTCGGTGACGACGACCCGGGCCCCTTGACCGGCGAGGGACTGGGCGCAGCCCTTGCCGACGTCACCATAGCCGGCGACCACGGCGACCTTGCCGCCGATGAGGACGTCAGTGGCCCGGTTGAGGCCGTCGATGAGGGAGTGGCGGCAGCCGTACTTGTTGTCGAACTTGGACTTGGTCACCGAGTCGTTGACGTTGATGGCCGGGAACAACAACTCCCCGGCCTCGGCCAACTGGTAGAGCCGGTGGACACCGGTCGTCGTTTCCTCGGTGACCCCCTTGATGCCCTGCGCGATCCGGGTCCACTTGGTCGGGTCGGCCGCCATCGTCTGCCGGACGAGCGCCTTGAACACCCCGAACTCCTCGGAGTCCTCCTCGGTGGTCGGAGGCACCTGCCCGGCCTGCTCCCAGGCCCGCCCCTTGTGGACGAGCATGGTCGCGTCCCCGCCGTCGTCGAGGATCATGTTCGGGCCCTCGCCGGCGTCCTGGCCGGGCCAGGTGAGGATCTTGTCGGTGCACACCCAGTACTCCGGCAAGGTCTCGCCCTTCCAGGCGAACACCGACACCCCCTGCGGGTCCTCCGGGGTGCCGTGCGGGCCGACGACGACGGCCGCGGCGGCCTCGTCTTGGGTGGAGTAGATGTTGCACGAGGCCCAGCGCACCTGGGCCCCGAGGGCGACGAGGGTTTCGATGAGCACCGCGGTCTGCACGGTCATGTGGAGTGAACCGGCGATCCGGGCCCCCGCGAGCGGTTGCGCCGCGGCATACTCCGCGCGCAGCGCCATCAACCCGGGCATCTCGTGCTCGGCGAGGCGGATTTGGTGGCGGCCGGCGGACGCCAGCGACAAGTCGCGGACGGCATACTCGAAAGACATGGGGGAAACTCCTGGTCGAAGAGGGCGAATGACCCGGCGTCGCCCTTCAGGGCACACGGTGGTGGGTTATCGCCCACGCCGGCGACCACCCAGTCTACCGGCGAGCCGACCCGTCCTCCCCGCGTCCGTCTAGGCTTCAGTCCCGTGAGTGGAGGACTCTTCGCGCTGCTGGACGACATCGCTGTGCTCGTGCGAGCCAGCGCCGCATCGGTCGACGATGTCGCCGCAGCGGCCGGGCGGGCCAGCGCCAAGGCCGCCGGGGTCGTCATCGACGACACCGCGGTCACGCCGCGCTACGTCCACGGGCTGGAACCGGCCCGTGAGTTGCCCATCGTGCGCCGCATCGCCATGGGGTCGCTGCGCAACAAACTCCTGGCGATCGTGCCGGTCGCCTTGCTGCTCAGCCAGTTTCTCCCCGGCGCGTTGACGCCGCTGCTCATGCTCGGCGGGACGTACCTGTGTTTCGAGGCCGCCGAGAAGGTCTGGGAACGGCTGGCGCACCACGGCGGCGAGGCATCCCCCGCCGAGGACGCCAGCCTCGATGCCCCCGACGAGGACCGGCTCGTCGCCTCGGCCGTGCGCACCGATTTCATCCTCTCCGCCGAGATCATGGTCATCAGCCTCGGCGAGGTGGTCACCGAACCGCTGCTCAACCGGACCCTGATTCTCGTCGTCGTCGCGGTCACGATGACGGCCCTCGTCTATGGCGTGGTCGCCCTCATCGTCAAGATGGACGACGTCGGCCTGCACCTGGCCCGTCGCGGCCGCCCGGTCACCGGTCCGCTCGGGCGCGGGCTGGTGGCCGCCATGCCCCGAGTCCTCACCGTGCTCTCCAGCGTCGGAGTGGCGGCCATGGCGTGGGTCGGGGGTCACATGCTCCTCGCCGGGTTCGCGGAGATCGGCTCGCGGGTGGGGTGGCCGGCGCTCGGGGCGCCCTACGGGTGGGTCCATCACGCGGAGGTCGCCGTCACCGGTGCGGTCGGCCCGCTCGGCGGGGTCCTCGGCTGGCTGACCAACACCGCCGGCTCGACGGTCTTCGGGCTGCTCGTCGGGGCGCTGGTCGCCGCCGTGCTCCACCTGGTTCCCCGGCGCTCGCGCCCCTGATCGCAAGAGAGAGTCCGGTATGCCGTCTGCTCGCGGAACGCTCCCCTGGGCGCCTGCCGCTGCCCACCCCCAATTGCTGGCCCCGCCGGTGGCCGCTGCCGTGGGTGCCGTGCCATCGGCCCTCGTCGCCGCCATCGACGACCCCCTCGCCGACACCGCGGCGTTCTGCGCGGCCTACGACGTGGCCCCCGGGTCGTCCGCCAACTGCGTCGTCGTCGCAGGTCGTCGCGGGGAGGTCACCCGGTATGCCGCGGTGCTCGTCCTCGCGACGCAGCGCGCCGACATCAACGGGATCGTGCGCCGCCACCTCGACGTACGCAAGATTTCGTTTGCCCCCCGCGAGACGGCGACCGGGCTGACCGGGATGGAGTTCGGCGGGATCACCCCGGTCGGGCTCCCGCAGACCTGGCCGATCCTCATCGATCCGGCAGTCCTCGCGGCCGGCCCGGTCGTCATCGGCAGTGGCCTGCGCCGCAGCAAACTGCTCGTCGAGCCGACCGACCTGCTCGCCCTGCCCGGCGCCCTCGCCCTCGAGTTGGCGCTACCGCCCGCCGCCGACTGAGGTCCCCGCGGCTGGTACCCCACACTGGGCGCCGCACCCCGGGGTCCCGGGTCGGGTGCCACGGGCGCGGGCCGAGCAGCGGATCAGGAGGTGCGGTCCCGGAGGTCGGCGACATGGGCGGACACGACCGGGTCGACACCGAGGCCGAGCGCGGCATACGTCGTCGCATAGTCGCCGAGGGCGACGAGCGAGGCCAACCGGGCCACCGCGGACCGGCCCTCCGCACGCACCTCGCGAACCCGCGCCCCGACCGAGCGGGCCGCCTCCGCGACGGCCTCGGCGAGGTGCTCCCGGCCCGCCTCGCCGGGTGAGTGGCCGGGCGCCGCGGACGCGGCGTCGCGGATCAGGACGAGCGAGAGCGGCAGGGTCGCCGGTCCGTCGAGGAAGGGGTCGGCGAACAGGTCGCGCCCACCGAGGGCGCGGGCGCCGCCGTCGGCATGCGGGCCGTCGAAGCACGCGACGATGGTCGCCGCATCGTCGGGCAGGGTGCCATGCGTCGCCGGTATGCGCGCGGTGCGGGCCGCCATCGCCGCCATCCGCCGAGCCGCCACCCCGGCGAGCGGCCCGTCCCCGAGAATCAGGGGCACGGTGTCGGAGAGGGCCAGGGCGAGGTCCTTGCCCGGGTTGACGAAGGATTCGCTGGAGGGGCGGCACTCCTCCGCCCTGGCGTCCAGGATGTCGGCGGCCTCGTCAAGGGCCGCGGTCGGGACATCGACGACGCCGAGCCGGTCGGCCGCGCGCAAGACGGGGACGAGCAGCGACCACAGCGCGGTGCGCGACGACGGTGACGGCACGGCGATGTCGACCTGGGTGCCGCGTGCCTGCCGGGACACGGCCGCGAGCGGACTGTCGGCGGCGGCCACGGTGAGCAGGGACGCCCCCCGCCGGGCGGCCTCGGTCGCCAACCGCAGCGGACCCGCGGCCCGGCCGGATTGGGACACGGCGACGACCAGGTCGAGCGGGCCGACCCATCCCGGGAGCGCCCCACCGGAGCGGGTCGTGACCGGCACCGGGCTGTGCGCATCGGCGAGGAGGTCGAGGACGTTCCCGACGAGCCCGGACCCACCGAGCGCGGCCACGAGCACCGACCGGGGGCGGTCCGCGCGCGACCAGCGCTCCACCCCGGCCTCGTCGGTAGCCACCATCGCGCGACGCACCTGGGCCCCGCCGCTGGCCAGCGCCCGCAGCGCGCCCCGCGAATCGGCCTGCTCGAGGGCGTCGACATCGTCGAGGCGGGTTTCGTCGATCCAGGTCATCGCGGTGTCTCCTCTGGCCGGGCAGGCTCTGGGAACCACGGTAATCGCGGTGGAGTCGGCGCGAGCACCGCGGCCGGTCGAGGCCGCGGCTACGCGGGCGTGCGGGCCTCGTCGATGAGAAGGACCGGTATGCCGTCCTCGAACCGGTAGGCCAACCCGCAGTCGGGGTCGACGCACACGAGTTCGGGACCGGTGGGTCCGGTGTCGTCGCGCAATTCGGCGCGGCACTTGGGGCAGCGCAGGATCTCGCGCAGCCAGGGTTCGATAGTGCTCATCGGCCCGGTCCTCTCACGATGGCGAGTGCGGCGTCACGCACCCGCTCCATGGTGGCAGCATCGGCCGCCTCGACGTTGAGTCGCAACAGCGGTTCGGTGTTGGACGCGCGCAGGTTGAGCCACCACATGGGGTCGCCCTGCCCCCCGGCGTGGGTCAGGGTGAGCCCGTCGAGCCGGTCCTCCTCGACCCCCTCGCCGCTCGCCCAGGCCCGGACCGCCTCGGTGGCCGCCCCCGCGTCGGCGACCGCCGAATTGATCTCGCCGGACGCGGCATACCGGTGATAGCCGGCCATCAGGGCGCTCAGCGGGTCCGGCTGCTCACCCAGGGCGGCGAGGACGTGCAGGGCGGCGAGCATGCCGGTGTCGGCAAACCAGAACTCCCGGAAGTAGTAGTGGGCGCTGTGCTCGCCGCCGAAGACCGCGTCGTGCGCGGCCATCTCGGCCTTGATGAACGAGTGCCCCACCCGGGTGCGCACCGGCGTGGCGCCCTCGGCGGCAATGACCTCCGGAACCTGGGCCGAAGTGATGACGTTGTGGACGATGCTCGGGCGCGGGCGACCCGCGGCGCGTTCCTTGGCGATGGCGCGACGGGCGATGAGCGCCGTGATCGCGCTCGGGCTGACCGCCTCGCCCCGCTCGTCGACGACGAAACACCGGTCCGCGTCGCCGTCGAAGGCCAACCCCAGGTCGGCGCCGTGGGCGACGACGGCCCGCTGGAGATCGACGAGATTGGCCGGGTCGAGCGGGTTGGCCTCGTGGTTGGGGAAGGTGCCGTCGAGTTCGAAGTAGAGGGGCACGATCGTCAGCGGCAGGGCCGGCAGGCCGGCTCCGGGGCCCAGCACCGCCGGCACGGTGTGTCCCCCCATGCCGTTGCCCGCATCGACGACCACGGTGAGGGGGCGGATCGCGGTGAGGTCGACGAGGGACCGCACGAACGCGGCATACGCGCCGAGGACGTCCCGCCCGCCGATGGCGCCCGCCCGCGGTGCCGGCGCCAGGTCGGCGGCGCCGTCGAGGATGGCCTGGGCCAGGTCCCGGATCGCGGCGAGACCGGAATCCTGCCCGACCGGGCGCGCGCCCGCGCGGCTCAGTTTGATCCCGTTGTATGCCGCGGGGTTGTGGCTCGCGGTGAACATTGCCCCCGGCCGGTCGAGGGCACCGCTGGCGTAGTAGAGCCCGTCGGTGCTCGCCAGGCCGATCTCGACGACATCGACCCCACGCCCGGCCGCGCCCTCGGCGAAGGCGCGGGACAGCGACGGGGAGGAGGCCCGCATGTCGTGACCGATGACCACCTGCGGGACCACCCCGGGAGCCGCCTCCGGGACGGCGATCACTTCCGCGAACGCCGCACCGAGCGCCCGCGCCACCGCGGCGTCGAGTTGCTCGGGGACCAGGCCCCGCACGTCGTAGGCCTTGACGAAATCACGCAGGGGGGGTCGACTCACAACAGCCAAGGCTACGTCAGGGTCAGCTGGGATCGGTGGTCCCCGGGATGACCCGCAGGTGCCCACGAGTGCGTCCGGGGGCGGAGGGCGGGGGCGGCGACCCCGCGGGGCCGCCGTGGGCGGTCGACGCCTCCGGTGCTGCTCCGCCCTTGCGCGCTTTCGGGGTCTCACGGACGGCCTCGACCATCGCGAGCAGGTCGTCCGGGTCGGTGACGACGACGAAGCCCTCGGGCGAGAGGCGCACGATGTCCCATCCACGGGGGGCGGTCAGCCGGGTCGCGTGGTCGGCGCACAGGTCGTAGGTGTGCGGCTCGGCATACGTGGCCAGCGGACCGACGACGACGGCGCGATCGGCATACGCGTAGGTCAGAGTGGCGACCGCGGGCGTCCGGCAGCCGGTTTTGGTGCAGCGACGGGTCGAACTCACGGGCGCGACTCTAGGTCACCATCGCCCGCAGGTCCCCATCGGCACGCCGTACCATGCCCATATGAGCGGTGCCCAGCCCCCGCGGCGCCCCCGGCGGGACCGGCACGGGCGCGGCCCACGGGGACCGCTCGCCTGGCCGGCCGTGCCCGCCATGCTCTCCCGGCGCGACCGATTCGACGAGGTCGTCATCGAGGTCGCCGAGCGCGCCCAGCCCTGGCTGGGAGTGCGGCATGCCGACGTCGAGTTCGCCGTGGAGGAGGTGCCGCCCGACGACCCGCCCCCGTGGGAACCCCGGGTGGCCACCCTGGGCCGGATTGTCGGCGGGGGGCGGCGGCCGCGACGGATCGTGGTCTACCGGCAGCCGGTGCAGGCCCGGGCCGGGTCCGAGGCCGAGGCCGCCGCCCTCGTGCGCGACGTCGTGGCCGAACAGGTGGCCCTGCTCCTCGGTGTCCCGCCGGATGAGGTGCGCCTCTAGCGGCTGCGTCTCGTGGGGGGCGTTCCGACGAGGTGGCGAGCGACCCGGGCCGTCAGGGCTGGGGGTAGGAGCGGGTCGCCGTCACCGACACCGTGAGATCGGTGAGCGGTGCCACCGCGATCATGCGGGTCGCTCCCGTCCCCACCGTGGTGAGCACGGCGGCATACACGGGGGTTTTCGCCCCAGCGATCCACACCGATTCGGCCCCGCCGAGGTCGACAACACTGACCCGGTCTGCCTCCACGGTCGCGGTCCGGGCGGTGACCGTCTCACCGGTGCGGGTGTAGACCTGGACGGCGGCCGCCGCGTCGCCGGTGGCGAGCGCCAACTGATGGGTGCCCGACACCGTCGGCAGTGGAATTCCGGCCACCCCGGTCACCGCGGTCGTCGCTGGTGTCCAGGCGAAATCACCTGGTCCGCTCGCGTCGCGTGCCTGGCTGAAAGCGGCCGCCACGACGGGTACGTCGGCGCTTACCTCGAGGGCGTAGGCCCCGCCCGGTATGCCGCGCAGCGGCACGTCGAGCGAGCTCCGGGCCGGGATGCGTTGTACCCCGCCGTCGGGCAGCGGCGCCGGACCGGTGGTGGTGAGGAGCCGGACCCGGACGACGCCCTGGGTGTTCCCGGGGACCGCGACCCGCACCAAGCCCGCCTGGGCAAGATCGACGAGGGGGATGATCTGGGTGGTGGCCGGGGGGGCGGTCTCGGTGGTGGCTTCGACCCCGGCCGCGACCGAGCCGTCAAGCCAAGCGTCCATGAGCGCCGCGACCGCGGTGCCACCGTGGACGCTGACGTGAATGACCGGCGTCGGCTCGCCGCCGGCGATTGCGTCGACGAGCACATTCGTGCGTCCCCGGCCGGGGACGACGACGCCGCGCCCGTTGTCGGCCGTGACCGGCCCCTTGGCACCGAGGACGCTGACATCGACGGTGATTTCGTTGGCCCCAGGGTTGGCCAGGACGAGTCGCTCCTGACGTCCCGGCGCACCCCCGCCGGCGATCAGCCAACTCTCGGCGCTCGCGGTCGTGCACGGCAAGGTCGCCAGCCCGCGGGCTTCGGGAGAGTCATTCGCGGATTGTTGGAGGGCGCTCAATCCCGGGGCAAAGACGCCCTTGCCCATCGCTTCGATGATCCCCGGCGAGGGTACGGCCCCGGCCACCGATCCGGTCGTCGACTCCGCGAGCGGGTCGGCTCCGGGCGCGGCGAGGCGCAGCGATCCGGTGCCGGTGGCGCCCGTCGCTTCGCGGGGGGCGGATTCGGCAGCAACGGTGAGGTTTTGTGCGATATCGGGCACGCCCTTGACCCCGCTGAGTTCGGGCCCCACGCACGTGAGGACGGCCGAACTGGGCGGCTGCGCCGCCGCCGGGCCTGCCTGGTCGCTCCTCGCAGGTCCGGTGAGCGCGGTGAGATCCACGGCACCGGGTCGCTGGCCGGCCGCAAAGAGCAGCCCGCCGACCAGGCCGACGGTGACGAGGACGCGGGCCGCCCCCGCGGGGGACCAACTCATGGCTTCCTCCTCGACGCGCGGCTGCCGAAGGGAACGGCGAGGAAGACGACGACCAGGCCCCAGATCAGGAGCGGGGTGCGCCACCGGGTCCACGGATCGCGGAGCAGCACGGTGAGTTCGCCGGTGCCGGCGGGCACGGCATACGTCGGTCGCTCGGCCCCCGGCACCGCGGTGAGTGGCTCGTCGTTCCACCGGACGTCGGCTGCTGCCGCCCAACCGGCCGGTTCGGCCACGACTAGGGTCGCCGACGGAGGCGCGGTGAGCGTTGTCACAGTCGCGGCGTGGATGCCCGTGGTCGGCACGACCTGGACCACCTCGCCGGTGCGCAGGCTCAGGCGGGGCGGGGCCACGGGGCGCTGCCCGTCCGGGCCGGCGCCCGCGAGCCGCCAGAAACTCCAGCCGGCGCGGGGCGAGAGCCGGGTGAGGCTGTCGGCCGCATCGAGCGCCCGGGTCAGCGCCGGGTCGGCGCTGTCGACGAGGGCGACGACCCCGATGGCGTGCGCGGCGAGGGCCGCTCCGGCGCCGGGGGTGCCCGCGAGGAGGGCATCGACACTGGGGGCCAAGGCCGCGTCGTCGCGACGGTCCACAGGGAGCCCGCGCGCGACATCGGTGAGTTCGCGGCTCACGAGGCGATAGCTCACGCCGTGGTTGGAAGGGGTGAGGAAGAGCGACCGGCTCGCCACCTCGCCCGCGGCATGCTCGACCGCGACCGCAGGCTGGGGGTCACTCCAGGGCGACAAGGCGGTGCCGAGGGTGGTGGCAGCCACGGTCGCCGCGGCGAGCGCTGCGGCGCTGCCGAGCACCCCGAGGGCACCCCGGCGCAGCCACCGGGAAGGGGCGGGGAGGCCGTCCAGACCCCACAGGGCGGCAGCGAGGAGGATCATCTCGAGGAACAGCAGGGGCAAACCAACCCACGGGGTCAAGGTGAGGCTGGTCGCCGACGAGGCGGCGGCACTGGCCCCTCCCGACGTGGAAGGGGCGGCCGGGGCAGTGGCCACGACCAGTCGGGGCACGGCCACGGACAGGCCGGCCGCGAGGACGAGAGCCGCCACCAGCCCGGTGCCGAGCGAGCGCCAGCCCCCCGAGCGCGCCAACCCGGGGAGGGCCAGCACACCGAGCACCACCCCGGGCACGGCAAGCCACCAATGGCCGCTGGGCACGGGATGCGGTTGGAGGAACAGCAAGTCCCATCGGGTCGCCTGCGGCGCGCCCCAAGACACCCCTCCCGGACCGCCCAACAGCCGGCCGGGCTCATGAACGAGAACGGCCAGCCAGGGGCCGAGGAGCGTAGCTGGAACGAGAAGGGGGACGAGGGCGCGCACGCGCACCGCCCGGGTCGGTGCCGCGATGACGACGCCCAAGGCGAGCAAGGCCACGAGCGGCAGGTAGATGGGCGCGAAGGCCCCGAGAACCCCGGCCGCCAACGCCGTCGCCCACGCCGCCGTCGCGGTGCCGTCGGCGCGGGTCAGCAACACCAGGCCCGCGCCCACCGCCGGGAGGAGCACGTGGGCCATCACGGCACCGAGCCGCCCCTCGGCATACACAGTGGGAGCCGGACCCGCCATCGCCCAGATCAGGGCCGCCACCGCCCGCGGCCAGGGACGTCGCGTGAGGACCCGGCCCGCGGCATAGGCGCTGATCGTCGCCAGAGCCGGACCGGCGAGCAAGAGCAGACCGATCACCAAACCGCCGGGCGAGGAGACCGAACTCACGCCCGGGGTGTGTTCCACGATCCAGGTGGGCACCGCGAGCAGACCGAGGTGGGGGCCGCCCGACACCGCTGTCGACCCCAAACCAGCGCCGCGCCACGGATCGACCCACGCATGCCACAGCGCTGCCGAAGAGATGCGCCCGCCGAGCAACTCGCCCCCCACGGGTCCGCCGCCAATCCCGGTGAGGAAGGTCCCGCCCAGCGAGCGGCCGGCCACGGCATACGCGACCATGACGGCCAGCGTCGCCAGCAGACCCGGGTGGCGTGCGACCCGGCTGGCTGTGGACCGACGCTGCTCGGCCGGGCTCTCCTCCAGATCGCTGCGGCCGGGCACCAAGGCTTCGTGAATGTGATCGGCCAGGCGCGCCCGGATCGTGGCGCCGCCGACGAACAAACCGGCAAGATCACGTCGTCGAACGGTGCTCGGGCCGCGCGTTCGCCACCATGCGGTCGGGATGCCGATCGGCGCGAGCGCGCCCAGTTCGCTCAGCGACTCCCACGCCGCCCGTGGCCGCTTGACCAGCAGCAGGGCCACCGCGGAGAGCACCGAACTGACCACCAGCCACACCGCGAGCAGGATCGCCCCCCACCACGTGGCCCGAGCCAACGCGACTTGCCGCCCCGCCCGCCGCCGCTGACCCGTGGTCGCCGTCGCGAGCCCGGTGCCCGCCGGCACGTGGACCCGGGCGGTGGGGACGAGGAGTACCCGTCGGCCTCGACGCTGAGCTCGCCACCCGAAATCGAGGTCCGCCGCCACGTCACCGAACCCGGGCTCCCAGCCGCGCAGTTCGCGCACGAGTGAAGCCTCGACGAGGGAGCCGAGGGCCGGCGCGGCGAGCACGTCGTGGCGATGGTCGAACTGGCCCTGATCAGCGGCGTTGTCCGCGGGGTCGTCAATGATCCGGCCGGTGCGGGTCGCGCTGATACCGACGCTGCGCAGCAGGCTGGGATCGCTCGCGTCGAGCAGTTTGGGGGCACTCACCCCGACCGAGGGGCTGCGACGGTGGGCGTCGACCAGCCGGGCCAGGGCATCGGGGGCCGGGATGCTGCCGGACATGAGGACCCAGACGAGCCACCCCGGGTCGAGGTCGTCGGCGACGGCGCGAACGCCGGCGCGCAGTGACGGGCCGGGCGCGGGGCGCACCTCGACGTGCTGCGGCGGGCTCGGGGGCGCGGCCGCAGGGTCGGCGGGGTATGCCGACTGGCCGGTCTCGTCGTGAGAAAGGTCGCCTGCCGTGGATTGGGCCGCGGGGGACGCCTGGCCCACCTTGGGTGGGGCTTCGGAGGCTGCGGCAGCGTCGTTTCCGGCCGGTTCCGAGGGCGCGGACTCGTTTGTGGATGCGGCCTCGACCGGGGCGTCCCCGGACTCGCCGAAACCTCGGTCCCCCCCGACGCCTTGGTCCAGGACGATGATCCGATCGGGGCGGATGGTCTGTGCTCCCACGGCAGCGAGCACGGCATCGAGGCCGCGACGAGGGTTGCGGCCGCCCGCGGGGGCGAGCACGACGGCGCACACCCGCGCCGCCGAGCGCGGCAAAGGCGTGGGGACGGTGGCGCTGGCCGTGTCGGGTACGGGTGGCATCGACGAAGAGGTGGGTGGCGAGAGGGTCATCAGGAGCGCAGCGGCCTTGTCCGCGGGCCGGATCAGACGGCCCGACGCTTGAGTTTGCGACGTTCCCGCTCGGAGAGCCCGCCCCAGATCCCGAACCGCTCGTCGTTGGCCAACGCGTATTCGAGGCACTCCGAGCGCACCTCGCACCCGGTGCACACCCGCTTGGCCTCCCGCGTCGAGCCCCCTTTCTCCGGGAAGAACGCCTCCGGGTCGGTCTGCGCGCAGAGCGAGCGCTCCTGCCAGGACAACTCTCCCTCGTCCACGACCAGGGAGTCGATGACTATCAACTCGCGCACCCCACGCCTCCTCGACCCTTGGTGACTTGCTCTGCTCTTGCTTGCTGTGGACTCTTCGGTTGTCACGGTGACCGGCCGGAGATCGACCTGTCACCCGGAGGCACTGGCCACGCCACCACCCGCATAAATCACAATAAAGGAATTACACGCGTGTCCTGACCGTTTAGTCAAGCCGTAATCTGCTATGAGCACCAGCGAACGAACGACTGGACCGCTGGCGCCCGAGGTCCTGCGACACTGACACCCATGCGGATCACGGCCCTGGCCGGCGGAGTGGGCGGCGCCCGCTTCCTGCGCGGCCTCCTTCACCACCTGCGCGCGAGCGGCGCCGACACCCCCGACCTGACGGTCATCGCCAACACCGGCGACGACATCACGCTCTTCGGGTTGCGGGTCAGCCCGGACGTCGACACCCTCCTCTACACCCTCGGTGGCGGCGTCGAGGAGTCCCAGGGGTGGGGGCGGGCGACCGAGACGACCCGGGTCCAAGGCGAGCTCGCGGCATACGGGGTGGGACCTCAGTGGTTCACGCTCGGCGACCTCGACGTCGGCACCCATATCGCCCGCTCGCTGTGGCTCGGGCAGGGGCTCAGCCTCAGCGAGGTGACGGCGCGGCTGGCGCAGCGGTGGGGGTTGCCCGAGCAGGGGGTGCGGCTGCTGCCGATGAGCGACAGTCCGGTCGAAACCCATGTCGTCCTCACCGAGGACGGCGAGCAGCGGGCCGTGCATTTCCAGGAATGGTGGGTGCGGTTGCGAGCGGGGGTGCCGGCCGACCGGTTCGTCGTTGCCGGCCTTGACCGGGCCGGTGCTGCGCCAGGGGTGCTGGACGCGATCCGGACCGCCGACGTCGTGGTGCTGCCGCCGAGCAACCCGGTGGTCTCGATCGGGATCATCCTCGGCGTGCCGGGGGTGCGGGACGCGCTGCGGGGGACGACGGCGCCGGTCGTCGGGGTGAGCCCGATCGTCGGGGGCGCGCCGGTGCGCGGCCATGCCGACGCCTGCCTGGCGGCCCTGGGGTTGCCGACGACGTCGGCGGCGGTCGCCGGGCTCTACGAGGACTTCCTCGACGGCTGGCTCGTCGACCCGCAGGACGCGGCGGTCGCGCTGCCGCGGGCGAGGGTGCGGGTCCATGACGAACCCCTCCTCATGACGGATGTCGCCGCTGCCGGCCGGATCGCGGGGACTGCGCTCACCCTGGCCGCGGACCTGGGCCGGTGACCGACGCTGGTATGCCGCGGCGCTCCCCTTCCGTCGGTATGCCGCCCGCGCCCGCCTCGGGCTCGGCGGAGTCGCCGCTCCCGCCTCTCCCCGGTATGCCGCACCTCGCCATTCGCGGGGTGGCCGGCCTGCCCGAGGTGGAGGAGGGCGCCGACCTCGCTGCGCTGATCGTGGGGGCCGCGCAATCGGCGGGGATCCCTATAGGTCCCGGTGACGTTCTCGTCGTGTCGAGCAAGGTGGTCTCCAAGGCGGCGGGGCTGTCGGTCCGCGGGCGGCGCGCCGACGTGGTCGCCTCCCAGACGGTGCGGGTCGTCGCGGAGCGGCAGGGACCGGGCGGCATCACCCGGATCGTCGAGGGGCGGGCCGGTCCGGTCATGGCCGCGGCCGGCGTCGATGCCTCGAACGTCGGGCCCGATGCGGCCCGCACCGATGACGGCAGACCCGAACCGACACCTCGCGAGACACCGCCAGACCCGATGCCCCACGAGGCGGGGTTCGACGCCGGGCGTGACGGCGCGGCATACGAAACGCTGCTCCTGCTGCCCACCGATCCGGATGCGGAAGCCTCGGCCCTCCGGGCCGGGGTGCTCACCGCGCTCGGCCTGCCCCTCGACACTGCGCTGGGGGTCATCGTGTCGGACACGGCTGGTCGGCCTTGGCGCTCGGGGCAGGTGGATTTTGCGCTGGGCTCGGCTGGGGTGCGGCCCGTCCTCGATCATCGCGGCACCGCGGACGCCGACGGGCGACCGATGGCGGTGACGGTGCGGTGTGTCGTCGACGAACTCGCCGCCGCCGCCGATCTGGTCAAGGGCAAGACCGACCAGGTGCCCGTGGCCGTGGTGTCGGGGTGCCCGTCGGCATGGTTGTCGGACTCGGCGCCGGGGAGCCGTTCGGTGGTGCGCACGGGCGCGTCGGACTGGTTCGCGTTCGGGCACGTCGAGGCCATCCGGTGGGCACTCGGCGTGGTTCCGGGCTCGCCGGAGTCGGCGGGCGTGGGTGTTCCGCCGTCGACTCCCGATGGGCTCGGCGCGCGGGTGGGGCGGGTGGTCGCGGTGGCCCTCGCCGGCCTGGACGATGCCGGCGTCGATGTCGCCCTGTCAGGCGGTGACGAGTCGGCCCGGCAGGCTGCTGAGAGTCTCGCGCATGGCTCGGCCCTGCTCAGCCTCTCGGCGCCCGACGACCTCACCCTCGGGCGGCTCCTCGCCCGCCTCGACGTCGCCGCCGCCTCGGAGGGTCTCCTCGCCCGTTGGCACGCCGACGACCCGCACCTGCTGACGCTGACCCCCGCACCACGCTGACGCGCGAGCACATTGGCTGCAGCGCCGTGGCGGTTGGGACGACCATCGCGCTTCAGCCAAGCCCCCGGCAGCCCGGGATGCGGTCACCGACCTTGACGCCTGCCGATCTGGTGAGCTGGCAGGCCCGGTGGTGTGTAGCCCACATCTGCACCGAGGTGGCCCGGCACACCGGTCATGCGGACCTCATTCGCGAGACGATCGACGGGATGGGTTCCTTCGCCCTCAACGATCTTGCCGCTGCCCCGACCGCTCCCCCGGACTGACCGAGCGGTCGGGCAGGTGGGTGGGCAGGGCCCGGCGCGGTCCGCGGCGGGCCACCGACGGAGCGGCCGCCAGGATGTACACCGCGGCGCGATACCGCTGACCGGCATACGGGGCCAACAACTCCCGAGCCGCGTCGTCATCGCCGGCCACCCCCGTCATGGCGAGCGTGAGCAGCCGCGCGAAGTGATAGTCCCCGAAACTCGGCGCATCCGGGTCCCCCAACGCCCGCTGCGCCACCTCGGCAACCGTCCACTCCCCCACCCCCGGCAGGGCCCGCAGCCGCCGGTGCGCCGCAGCCAACGTCAGCTCGGCGCACTCCTCGACGCGCCCGGCATACGTCGACGCCCGCATCGCGGTGTCGGCGCGCGACCGATCCACCCCGGCCTGCAACCACGCCCAACTGGGGATCGACGCCCACGTCGTCGCCGACGGAGGGACGAATAGCCCGATGTCGTCGCCGGGCCCCGGCGCGGGTTCGCCGAAGCGGCGCACGAGCGCGGCATACCCGGCGAACGCCTCCCGCCCGGTGACCTTCTGCTCGATGATCGCCGGGATGAGGGACTGCAGGACGAGCCGGCTGCGCGGGATCCGCCAACCGGCCCGCAGCCGCGCCCCGGCCGCCGCCAACGGGTCGCGGGCGACGAAACCGCTCGGGTCGTCGCCGGCCCCCACGAGGTCCGGCGCCGCGGCCACGGCCCAGCCCGCGCCCGGCCCCCAGGCCCGGGCCGCCACCGCACCCCCGGCGGCCTCGAGCAGGAGCGTCGCCGGACCGTCCGGCGTGGCCTGCCCGAACCACCACTGCCCCCCGCGCACCCTGCACGTCGGGTCGCCGCGCCCATGGCGGAGCACCCCGACCGTGGCCGCCAGGTCATAGCGGTCCGGTATGCCGATGAGTCGGCTGCCGCTGGGCAGCCCACCTCCCAGCGCGGTCAGGACGATCCCCCCGGCCCCGCCGACGGGGCGCGCCCGGGCCAGAGATGATGCGCGCGTGCCCACAACCAGCCCAGGGCCGCCCACCCGACATCGGCGAGCACGGTGAGGAACCGGCTGAGGACGACCACGGCCGTGGCGGCCGCCACCGGCATCACCGCGACCAGCAGCAGGGCGAGCAGCGCCTCCCGTACCCCCAACCCGGCGGGGACGAGGAAACTCACCATCCCGACCGCGGCAGCCAGGCAGAACCCCGACATCGTGACGATGGCGAGTTCACCGGCGCTGCGCCCGGGGGTGGCCAGGTCCCCGGCGAAGACCCACACCGGCAGCGCGGTGGCGATCCAGGCGCCGACGAACCAGGCACCCATCGCGCTGATGCCCCGCGCCGAGAGGGGCCGTTCGAGGGGTTCGCGGCGCAGCAGCCGCAGCGCCAACTCCACCGCCCTGTTGAGCAGCGGGGGCCACATGGCGACGACGAGGACGACCAGGGCGACCCCGACGAGCACGAGCGAGGTGCCGTTGCCGCGGTCGAGGAGCAGCGGCAGGGCGGGCAGGCCCACGGCCGCGGCGGTGAGCAGCGCCATCACCATGGCGATCAGGCCGACGACGCCGGTGCGGCGCCGCGGCACCCCGAGCCGCTTGGCCATCTCCGTTTGGACGACGACGCTCCACACCGACCCGGGGAGGTACTTGCCCAACTGCCCCACCATGAAGACCCCGGCCGCGGACGGCACCGACAGCGGCGAACCGAGGTCGGCCAGCAGCGCCCGCCACCCCATGAGCGTGAGCAAGGGGGCCGCCATCGCCCCAGCGACCGCGAGCACCCAGGCCCGGCCCGACACCGCACCCAGATGCGAGGACACGTCGCTCCAGTTGCGGACGAGCGCGACGGTCACCGCGACCACGACGATGACGAGGAGGACACCGCGGACGACGTCGAGCACGCTTCGTCGCCCGGCGGGAACCGTCGGGGTCACGCTCGCGGTCGGGCTCGACGGGTCGTGGGTCATGGCGCTCCAGAGCGTACCCGCGGCCACCGTCACCCCCGTGTGTCGCGTCCGCGCCGACGGTCGGCCAGGCCGCGGCTCACCCCCCGAGAAGCCAGGGAGGGCGCGGTCCCGGGGTGGGTACGGTGGGCGTATGCCGGGCCTGGCCACCGATGACGTCCTCCACCTCCTCCAGCGGGTCGCCGCCGACCACATCACGCCCCGGTTTCGCGCGCTCGCCGACGGCGAGGTCACCGAGAAGAACCCGGGCGACCTGGTGACCGTGGCCGACCGGGAGGCGGAGGTGGCGATCACGGCGGCGCTGACCGCGGCATACCCGGAAGCCGTGGTCCTCGGCGAGGAGGCGTATGCCGCGGACCGCACCCTCATGGACCGCTATCTCGCGGCCGAGCATGCCTTCACGGTCGACCCGGTCGACGGCACCAAGAACTTCGTCCACGGCTCCCCCGACCATGCCGTCATGGTCGCCGAAACCCGTGGCGGGCAGAGTGTGCGGGCCTGGATTTGGCAGCCGGAGTATGCCGTGGGCTGGGTTGCCGAGCGCGGTGCCGGGGTGTGGCGTAACGGGATTCGCATTCACCGGCAACCGGTCCACGCGGGTGTGGCCCCGCGCGGGGCGACGTCGGTCTGGGCGTTGCGGGGCCAAGCGCTCGGGGACTTGCCGACGATGCGGCTGTCGTGGGTGTGCTGCGGCATCGACTATGCGCGTCTCCTCGAGGGCGAGTGCGACTACATCGTCTACGGGCGCAGCAACGCCTGGGATCACGCGCCCGGCACCTTGATGCTCGCCGAGGCCGGCGGGGTGAGCGGCCACCCCGACGGCACGGCATACGGCCCACGCTCGAGCGCCCCTGGGCTCATCGTGGCGGCCGACCCGGCGACGTATGCCGCGGTCTTGCGCCGCTCTCCCCTCTCCGCGCCCCTCTCCGCGATTCGAGGTAAAAACGCCGCTGGAACCGCGCGGTAATACCTCGAATCGGCGCCCTGGATCGGCGCCCCGGATAGGCTGCCGCGCATGTCCCGCGCCGCGCTCCTGCCCGCCGAGGTGCTGACCGCGATGCTCCACGCGGACCCGGCGGCCCCCCGGATCACCTGCTATGACGACACCGACTCCCCCACCCGGGGCGAGCGCGTCGAACTCTCGGGCAAGGTCCTCGCCAACTGGGTGGCCAAGGCCGCCAACCTGCTCCAGGACGAGTTCGACGTGAGCACCTCGACGAGCGTGAGACTGGCGCTGCCTGCCCACTGGCGCACCGCCTATTGGGCCCTGGCCTGCTGGACCGTGGGCGCCACCGTCGTCCTCGGCCACCCCGACGACGTCGTGGACCCCGACGACCTCGTCCTCACCGTCACCGACGACCCGGCCCTCGCGGCCGACACCGACCCCGTCATCCTCGTCACCCTCGCCGCCCTGGCCCGCCGAGCCCCCGGCCCGGTCCCCGCCGGGGCCCTCGACGAGGCCGCCGACCTGGCCACCTTCCCCGATGCGGTCAGCGCCTGGGATACCCCCGACCCGAGCGCGCCGGCCCTGATCACCGCGCCCGGCAGCACGGCATACGACCACCTCGTCCGGCCGCACACCGGTGGGCGCGTCCACCTCCTCGACCCCGGCCCGGAGCAGTTCCTGCGCACCGCCCTCGATGTCTGGGCCGCGGCCGGATCGGTCGTCCTCACCCGCGGCCGGGCCACGCCCGACGCCCTCGCCGACCGGTTGCGCGCCGAGCACGTGACCGGGTGAGCGGCGCGGCGCGGCCCCGATAGAGTCAAGGCATGGACAAAGTCGTCTCCTCAGCCGCCCAAGCCGTCGCCGACATCCCGGACGGTGCCACTCTCTCGGTTGGCGGATTCGGACTGTGCGGCATCCCGTCGGTCCTCATCGCCGCTCTTCACGACCAGGGCACCTCCGATCTGGAGGTGGTCTCCAACAACTGTGGCGTCGACGACTGGGGTCTTGGCATCCTGCTGCAGGACCGCCGGATTCGCCGCATGGTCTCCTCGTACGTCGGGGAGAACAAGGAGTTCGCGCGCCAATACCTGCACGGTGAATTGGAGGTCGAACTCACCCCCCAGGGCACCCTGGCCGAGCGGTTGCGCGCCGGCGGCTCCGGCATCCCCGCCTTCTACACGATCACCGGCGCCGGTACCCAGGTCGCCGAGGGTGGGTTGCCGTGGAAGTATGCCGAGGACGGCTCGGTGGCGATCGCCTCACCGGCCAAGGAGACCAAGGCGTTCACCATCGACGGGGTGACCCGCGATTACGTCCTCGAGACCGGGATCGTCGCCGACTTCGCCATGGTGCGCGCCTGGAAGGGCGACCGGCACGGCAACCTCGTGTTCCGCAAGTCCAGCCGCAACTTCAACCCGCTCGCGGCGATGTCGGGCAAGATCACGATCGCCGAGGTCGAAGAACTCGTCGAACCCGGTGACCTCGACCCCGACTCCGTGCACCTGCCGGGCATTTACGTCCAGCGCGTGGTGCCCTTGACGCCCGAACAGGCGGCGACCAAGCGCATCGAGCGCCGCACGATCACCCCTGCCCCGCAGTCCGACAGCAAGGAGGCCTGAGCCATGGCCCTGACCCGTGAGCAGATGGCCGCCCGGGCCGCGCTCGAACTCCAAGACGGTGCCTACGTCAACCTCGGCATCGGCCTGCCCACGCTCGTGCCCAACTACGTGCCCGACGACGTCGTCATCGTGCTCCAGTCCGAGAACGGCATCCTCGGTGTCGGCCCCTACCCCTACGACGAGGACGTCGACCCCGACCTCATCAACGCCGGCAAGGAAACCGTGACCGTGCGCCGCGGCGCCTCCTACTTCGACTCGGCGACCAGTTTCGGGATGATCCGCGGCGGCAAGGTCGACGCGGCGATCCTCGGGGCCATGCAGGTCTCGGCCGCCGGCGACATCGCCAACTGGATGATCCCGGGCAAGATGGTCAAGGGCATGGGCGGGGCCATGGACCTCGTCCACGGCGCCAAGCACGTCATCGTCCTCATGGAACACGTCGCCCGCGACGGCACCCACAAGATCGTCCAGGAATGCACCCTCCCCCTGACCGGGCAGAAGGTCGTCCAGCGGATCATCACCGATCTGGCCGTCATGGATGTCACCGACGACGGGCTCGTTCTGCGCGAGGTGGCACCCGGGGTCACCATCGAGGAGATCCGCGAGGCCACCGGTCCGGACTTCACCGTCGATCTGCACGAGCCGCCGACGCGCGGATGAGGGTGCGTGGGGCCGCCCCGGCACTCGGTGGCGCGTAATGGGTGACGACGCCTCGCGCGCTCGTCCCATCCCGCAGCGCCACCGGGCTCCGGGGCCGCGTCCCGTGCGCCCGCCGGTCGAGGACCCGTACGAGGACGCGATCCTCGTCGACACCCGGGGCAAGCGACGGTATGCCGCGGGCTCGCCGCGCGGCATACCGTCCCCTCAGGCGCCCCCTCCGCAACGCGACGGCGGAGATGCCTCCGGTGGGCCGCGTCCGCCCCGAGCCCCGCGACCGGCCCGTGCACCGCGGGCACCGCGCCCACCCGGCACCACCCGGCGGTGGTGGTTACGCGGGATCGGCCTGGCGCTGGGACTCTTCCTCGTCTACCTGATCGCGGTCCCCAGTTACGCCTACGAGCAGGTGGCGCGCGTCGATGCCACCCCGGCCGACCCGCGTCCGGCGGCCGGGGTCGGGGCGAACTACCTGCTCATCGGGTCGGATTCGCGCGCCGGGATGACCGAGGAGCAGCAGCAGCAACTCGCGACCGGCGCCGATGAGGGGTCGCAGCGGGCCGACACGATCATGGTCCTGCACCACAGCGCGTCGGGGCCCTCGACGCTCGTGTCGATCCCGCGGGATTCCTACGTCGAGATTCCCGGGCACGGGATGAACAAGATCAACGCCGCCTATGCCTTCGGGGGCGCCAAACTGCTCGCGACGACCGTCGAACGGGCGACCGGGTTGCGCCTCGACGGGTCGCTGGAGATCGGGTTCGGCGGGTTCGCGGGGCTCGTCGATGCCGTCGGCGGGGTCGACATCTGCGTCGAGAGCGCGATGAACGACCCCCGGGCCGGCATCAACCTGCAGCCGGGCTGCCAGACTCTCGATGGCCCCAACGCCCTGGGTTACGTGCGCTCCCGCTACCTCGACCCGCGCGGCGACCTCGGCCGGTCCGACCGGCAGCGGGCCTTCCTCAGCGCCCTGATGAGCAAGATCGCCCGCCCTTCGACGGTGCTCCTGCCCTGGCGGTACTGGGCGGTGTGCACCTCTGGAGCTCGCGGCGTGCAACTCGGCGAGGACACCTCGCTCGGGGAGGTGATCGAGGCGGCACGCACGTTGAAGTCCGTGTCGGGCGGCAACGGGCATTCCCTCGTCGTGCCGGTCGCCAATGTCGCGCTCCGCACCCGTGCCGGATTGGCGGTCAGTTGGGATGCCGCCAAGGCCAAGGCTCTCTTCGGTGCCCTCCAGCGCGACGAACCCCTCACCGCCTCGCAAGTCCCGAGCAACTGAGCCAGGCCGGCGCCGACGCTCAGCCGGTCAGCCCGAAGCGGGGCAAGAGGACGTTGTCGACCATGGACAGGGCCGACCCGATGGCCATGTGCATGTCGAGGTACTGGTAGGTCCCGAGGCGCCCGCCGAAGAACACGTCGGGCTCGCGCGCGGCCCGCTCCCGATAGGCGACCAGCCGGGCGCGGTCCTCGGGCGTGTTGACCGGGTAGTAGGGTTCGTCGCCGGCCCCGGCGAACCGCGAGTATTCCCGGTGGATGATCGTCGCATCCGGCGCCATCTCGCGCTCGGGGTGGAAGTGCCGGAACTCCAGGATCCGGGTGAACGCGACATCCGGGTCGGGATAGTTCATGACCGACGTCCCCTGGAAATCGCCCACGGCCAGCCGCTCCTCGACGAGGTCGATGGTCCGCCAGCCCAGTTCCCCCTCGGCCGATCCAAAGTAACGGTCCACCGGCCCGGTGTAGACCACCGGCACCGAGCCCACGACCGCCCCCTGGTGGACCGGCTGCGCGGCGTCGAAGAAGTCGACCCCGAGCCGGACCTCGATGTTGGGGTGGTCGGCCATCCGAGCCAGCCACGCGGCATACCCGTCGACCGGCAACCCCTCCCAGGTGTCGTTGAAGTAGCGGTTGTCGTAGGTGTAGCGCACCGGGAGCCGGGTGATGATGTCGGCCGACAGTTTCTCCGGGTCGGTCTGCCACTGCTTGGCCGTGTAGTGCGCGATGAACGCCTCGTAGAGCGGGCGCCCGATGAGGGAGACCCCCTTCTCGACGAAGTTGGCCGGCACCCGGTCCCCCAGTTCGGCGGCCTGCTCCCGGATGAGCGCGCGCGCCTCCTGCGGCCCGTAGGCGGCCCGGAAGAACTGGTTGATCGTCCCGAGGTTGATCGGCAGCGGATACACCTCACCGCGGTGGCACGAGTACACCCGGTGAACGTAGTTCGTGAAGCCGGTGAACCGGTTGACGTACTCCCAGACGCGCCCGTTGCTCGTGTGGAAAAGGTGGGCGCCGTACTTGTGGACCTCGATGCCGGTCTCCGGGTCGATCTCGCTGTAGGCGTTGCCGCCGAGGTGCGAGCGCCGGTCGAGCAGGAGCACCTTGGTGCCCCGCTGCGCCAGTTGTTCGGCGACGGTGAGCCCGAACAGGCCGGCCCCGACGACGACGAGGTCGTGATTCACGACGTTCCCTTTCCGGTCCGGTTGTTGAGGGCCACCCGGGCCCGGTATGCCGTGCGCCGCACCGACTCGGGGACGAGCCGGTAGCCGCCGCGCAGGGCCACATTACGGGCGAACTCCGCCCCAGTGATGAAGCCGAGCCGCCGGAAGCGCCGCTGCAACTCGATCTCGGAGCGGCATAGGCGGGTGCCGCCGCGGCGCGCGTAGGCGCCCGCTCCGACGCGGTAGGCGACGAGCGGTTCGTCGATGTTGACGAACACCGCGCCCGCCTGGAGCATCCGCGCGAACAGCCAGTAGTCCTCGAGGTAGCGCACGTCCTCGTAGCCCCCGACACCCTGCACGACCGAGCGGCGATACATCACGCTCGGGTGGTGGACCGGCTGCGCCCACCGGGCCTGGCGGGCGATCGCCTCCGGGCTCGAGGGCACCCGGCGCACCAGCCCCGGGTGCGTGGGGTCGGTGTCGAACTCGACGATGGCGGACCCGACGAGGTCGGCCCCCTCGGCAAGAACCGGCAGTTGGCGGGCAAACCGGGCCGGCAGGGACACGTCGTCGGCGTCCTGACGGGCCACGATGTCGTGGGCGCACGCCTCGAGCCCGGCGTTGAGGGCCCGCCCGAGGCCGACGTTGGTGGGCAACTCCACGACCTGCACCGGCACCGGGGAGGCCGCCACCACCTCGTCGAGGGTCCGGCGCAGCGGGTCCCCGATGGGCCCGTCGACGACGACCACGACCTCGGCGGGCGCCACCTCCTGATCGGTCGTCACCGACACGAACGAGCGCGCGAACGGCTCGGCGGCGTCCCCGGCATACACGGGGAGCAGAACCGAAAACGGCGGCAATGCGGGCATGGTCAGACCCGGTCGGCGTCGAGAAAGGCCGGCCGGACCGAGGGGTCGGCGTCGGCGAGCACCGCCGCCGTCGACCGGGGCCGGGTGCGCAGGCCGTCCCGCAGGCCACGCAGGCCGGCGCGGCGCAGCGTGGCCCGGTCGCTGGAGTGCCGCGCGGTCCGCGCCCAGCGGCGCAGGGTGGACCCGGCATACATGACCCGCTCCCCCGCGGCCAACGCCCGGCTGCGGGTCAAGGTCCAGACCTTGTTGCGGACCTCGAAGTAGAAGCGTTCCCCCGGGTCGACGTCGGTGCCGCCGAACACCTTGGTCTCGTGCCGCACGACCGACGCCGGGCAGAGCAGGCCCTTGCGGTCCCGCAGCAGCCGGGCGGTGTATTCGAAGTCGTCGTTCCACAAGAAGAAGTCGGCGACCGGCAACCCGACCTCGCGGATCCGGGCGGCGTCGAGGAGGAGCGAGACGAACGAGGCGGTGCGCACCGCGATGCAGCCGAGCGCGGCCGCGTCGTTGCGTTCGCCGGGGAGGACGAAGGGCTTCTCCCGGGGGGTGTTCATCGGGTGAGCCCGCCCGTCGACCCACTCGACCCGGCTGGCGACCACCACCGGCGGGCCGAACGACCAGCCCGCGGCATACTCCTCCCGGACCGACACCAAGGCGGCCAACGCGCCCGGCTGCGGGATGGTGTCGTCGTCCATGATCCACACCGCGTCGGCGTCGAGATCGAGCGCGCGCGCGATGCCGAGGGCGAACCCGCCGGCCCCACCGGTGTTGGTGGCGCAGCCGACGAGGTCGACCTGCGGAAAGGACTGCGCCACCATCGCGGCCGTGCCGTCGGTGGAGGCGTTGTCGACGACGACGACCGCGTCGGGGGCCGGGTCCTGGGTGGTGACGGCAGCCAGGCACCGTTCGAGCAACTCGCGGCGGTTCCAGGTGACGACGACCGCGACGACCCGGGTGGCTGCCGGGCGCCCAGCGGGCCGCCCGGCAGTCCCCGACACCACGTCAGCCACGCAGCAGGTGGCGGGCCATGACGATCCGCTGCACCTGGTTGGTGCCTTCGTAGATCTGGGTGATCTTGGCGTCGCGCATCATCCGCTCCAGCGGGAAGTCGCGGGTGTAGCCGGCGCCACCGAGCAACTGGACCGCGTCCGTCGTCACCTTCATCGCGACGTCGCTGGCGAAGCACTTGGCCGCCGCGCCGAAGAAGGCGAGGTCGTTGTCGTGCCGTTCGGACTTGGCCGCGGCGACGTAGACGAACTGGCGGGCCGCTTCCAACTCCATCGCCATGTCGGCGAGCATGAACTGGATGCCCTGGAACTCGGCGATCCGCTTGCCGAACTGCATGCGCTCCTTGACGTAGGCCAGCGCCCCGTCGATGGCGCCCTGGGCGATGCCGACGGCCTGCGCGCCGATGGTGATCCGGGTGTGGTCAAGGGTGCGCAGCGCGATCTTGAGGCCCTCACCGGGCTTGCCGACCATCCGGTCGCCGGGGATGCGGCAGTTCTCGAAGACGAGTTCGCGGGTCGGGGAGCCCTTGATGCCGAGCTTGCGCTCCTTGGGGCCGAAGCCGAACCCTTCGTCGGACTTCTCGACGACGAACGCGGTGATGTTGTTGCCGCGCGGCCCGTCGGGGTCGGTGACGGCGAGGACGGTGTAGTACTCGGCCACCCCGGCGTTGGTGATCCACGCCTTGTGCCCGTTGAGGATGAAGTCGTCGCCGTCGGCGTCGGCGCGGCAGGTCATCGCCGCGGTGTCGGAGCCGGCTTCGCGCTCGGACAGACCGTAGGCGAACCCGGCCTCGCCGCGGGCCAGCGGCGGGAGGTACTTGTGCTTGACCTCTTCGGAGGCGCCAAGGATGACGGGCATCGAGCCGAGCTTGTTGACGGCGGGGATGAGGCTGGCGCTGGCGTCGGCGCGGGCCACTTCCTCGATGACGATGCAGGTCGCGAGCGCGTCGGCGCCGGCCCCGTCGTACTCCTCGGGGACGTGCGGAGCGAAGAACTCGCTCTGGACGAGCGCGTCGTGCGCCTCTTGGGGGTAGCGGGCGTTTTCGTCGACGTCCGCGGCATACGGGGCGATGAGATCGGTGGCGATGTCTCGCACCGTTTCACGGATCATCCGGTGTTCGTCGGAGATTTGGAAAAGGTCAAAGTCGGTGGCTCCACTCACGAACGCCAAGGTTACCGTCGCCGTATGCCGCGCGCTCGGCTTCCGTGTTCGTTCTCACCCGCCGCGCCGGGCGGGTGCGGCGGGGGCGGGCCGGGGCCGGGCCGGAGGCGGCGGGGCCCGGCCGGGGTCAGCGGCCGTGGAGCAGGTGCCAGAGATGCCCGTGCGGGTCGTCGGTGACCAGTTCGGGGAGCACCTCCCGTTCGAAGGCCTCCAACCCGGAGGTGTCGTAGGCCACCTCGGCGAAGTTGGCGATGCAGTAGGTCATGCCGGCCTGCTCGAGGGCCCGCAGGCGCTCGACGATCTGCTCGGGGGTGCCGCACCCGATCGACCCGGCGTAGTGGCGCATCCGGGCCTCGACCTTGTCCTCGGGCACGCCGCCGCGTTCGAGGCGGTCGCGGATGAGGGCGAGCCGGTCGTCGATCTCGCCCTGGCTGTGGCCGATGATGATGTCGTAGTTGGACGAGCGGACGATCTCGCCGGGGTCCCGGCCGAGGTCGCGGCAGTGCTCGACGAGGATGGCGTTCTTGGCTTGGAACTCCTGGAGGCCGCCGAAGAAGTTGGTGTAGTCGGCATACTGGGCCGCGATCCGCAGGGTCACCTTTTCGCCGCCGCCGGCGATCCACAGCGGTATGCCGTTGGCCCGGCTCCCCGGAACCGCCGCCCCCTGCAGCGGCAGCGGGAAGTTCATCGCGCCGTCGACCTGGTAGTGCCTGCCGTCGAAGGTGCCGTAACCGGTCGTCCACATCTGGCGCATGATCTGCACGCCCTCACGCAACTGGCCCAGGCGTTCGCCGGCGCGCGGGAAACCGTAACCGTAGGCGCGCCACTCGTGTTCGTACCAGCCGGCTCCGATGCCCATCTCGACGCGACCCTCGGAGACGATGTCGACGGTCGTGGCGACCTTGGCGAGGTAGGCGGGGTTGCGGTAGCCCATGCACGTACACATCTGCCCCAGCCGGATCCGTGAGGTGATGCCCGCGAAGGCCGCCATCAGCGACCACGCCTCGTGGGTGGCTTCCTCGGTGGGGTGCAGCAGGGTGTGGAAGTGGTCGAACACCCACAGCGAGGACCACCCCTCGTTGGCGTCGGCGCGCCGGGCCAGACCGGCCATGACGCCCCAGTGCTGCGCCGGGTCGATGCCGACGAGGTCGTGCCGCCAACCCTGGGGGATGAACAGTCCGAACTTCATGGGGCACTCCTCGCGATGGCGACGTATGCCGCCCCCGAGCGGCAGCGGCATACCCCACCCAACTCGCCCCGGCTCCCGGATGCAACACCGGGCCCGACGGACGGTTCAGGCGAGCAGCGTGCGCAGGTCGGGGACGAGGGCGCGGAAGGCCCGGCCGCGGTGCGAGATGGCGTTCTTGGCCTCGGGCGTGAGCTCGGCGGTCGTCCGGTCGGCGCCCTCGGGCACGAAGATCGGGTCGTAGCCGAACCCGCCGTCGCCCCGCGGGGCCCGCAGCAGGTGACCGACGAGCCGACCCTCGGCAACGGCATACCGGCCGTCGGGCAGCGCGAGCACGGCGGCACAGACGAAGGCGGCGCCCCGGTGGTCGTCGGGCACGTCGGCGAGTTGGTCGAGGAGGAGGGCGAGGTTGGCCGCGTCGACGTGCGCGCGGGACGCGCCCGAATGCCGGCCGGACCAGCGCGCGGAGAACACCCCGGGGGCCCCGCCGAGGACATCGACGGCGAGCCCGGAGTCGTCGGCGAGGGCCGGGCAGCCGGTGGCGGCGGCGACGGCGCGGGCCTTGAGGAGGGAGTTGCCCGCGAACGTCACCTCGGTCTCGGGCACGTCCGCGACCTGCGGGTAGGCGCTGACCCCGACGATGTCGAGGTCGAGGTCGGCGACGACGTCCCCGAGGATCGCGGTGAGTTCGTCCACCTTGTGCGCGTTGCGGGTGGCCAGGACCACGCGCCGGGTCATCGGACCCGCTCGCGGGCCGGTGCGGACAGCGCCGCGGCTTGCAACTGGGTGAGTTCGGCGCAGGCGCCGGTCGCGAGGTCGAGGAGTGCGTCGAGGCGACCGCGGTCGAAGGCTGCGCCCTCGGCGGTGCCCTGGACCTCGACGAAGCGCCCGGCCCCGGTCATGACGACGTTCATGTCGGTGTCGGCGGTCGAGTCTTCGGGGTAGTCGAGGTCGACGACGGGTATGCCGCCGACGATGCCGACGCTGACGGCGGCCACCGAGTCGAGGAGGGGGCGGGCGGTGGCGGGCAGCAGCCGGCGCGCCCGGGCGTCCTCGATGGCGTCGGCGAGCGCGACGTAGGCCCCGGTGATCGAGGCGGTGCGCGTGCCGCCGTCGGCCTGGAGGACGTCACAGTCGAGGACGAGGGTGTTTTCGCCCAGGGCCTTGGTGTCGATGACGGCGCGCAGGCTGCGCCCGATGAGGCGGCTGATTTCGTGGGTGCGCCCGCCGATCTTGCCCTTGCGGGACTCGCGATCGCTGCGGGTGTTGGTCGAGCGGGGCAGCATCTCGTATTCGGAGGTCACCCAGCCGGTGCCGCGACCCTTGAGCCAGCGCGGCACGCCCTCGGTGAAGGAGGCTGCGCAGAGGACCCGGGTGCGGCCGAACTCGACGAGGACGCTGCCCTCGGCGTGGTCGAGCCAGTTGCGGGTGAAGGAGATGTGGCGCAGCTGGTCGGGGGCGCGGCCGTCGTGCCGAGGGGTGGAGGTCATGGGGGCAACGCTAACCGTCGCGACGCTCCCGCAGCGCCGCCCCCTTGGCGTGCGCCTGGTCGCGTAGGTCGGCCCGGAAGGCGTCGAGGGCTTGCCGCAACCGCTGGGCTTCGGTGTCGGCGCTGGTGTCGGGGCTGGCGCCGGTGCTGGCGCCGGTGCTGGCGCCGGCCGCGAGGATGCGCACGGCGAGCAGGCCGGCGTTGCGCGCGCCCCCGATCGAGACCGTGGCCACCGGCACCCCGGCGGGCATCTGAACGATGGAGAGCAGCGAATCCATCCCGTCGAGGTAGGCCAGCGGCACCGGCACCCCGATCACCGGCAGCGAGGTGACCGACGCGAGCATCCCCGGGAGGTGGGCCGCGCCCCCGGCACCGGCGATGAGGACCCGCAGCCCTCGCTCGGCGGCCGTGCGCCCGTAGGCGATCATCTCCTCGGGCATCCGGTGGGCCGAGACGACGTCGGCCTCGTAGGCGACCCCGAACTCAGTGAGAGCCTCGGCGGCCTTGCTCATGACGGGCCAGTCGCTGTCGCTGCCCATGACCAGGCCGACGACGGGGGTGGGGTCGCTCATTCGCGCACGCTCCCTTGCAGGTATGCCGCGGCGTGCCCGGCGCGCTCACGCGCGTCGCCGAGGTCCTCGCCGCTGACGTTGACATGTCCGATTTTGCGGCCGGGTCGCACGCCCTTGCCGTACATGTGCACCTTGGCCCCCGGGTCGCGGGCCATGACGTGCCGGTAGGCCGAGTAGATCTCCTCGTCGTCCCCACCGAGGACGTTGGCCATGACGGTCCAGGGGTGGTGGGGCGTGGGGTCACCGAGCGGCAGGTCGAGCACGGCCCGCAGGTGCTGCTCGAACTGACCGGTCACCGCGCCGTCCATGGACCAGTGGCCCGAGTTGTGCGGGCGCATCGCGAGTTCGTTGACGAGGAAGCCGCCCTCGGGCGTCTCGAAGAGTTCGACGGCGAGCACCCCGGTGACACCGAGGTCGCCGGCGATCCGCAGCGCGGTCGCGGTGATCTGGGCGGCCAGGGCCGGGTCGATGCCGGGGGCCGGGGCTAGCACCTCGGTGCAGATCCCGTCCGTTTGGACCGTCTCGACGACCGGCCAGGCCGCGGCCTGCCCCGAGGGGCTGCGCGCGATGAGCGCGGCCAACTCGCGCACGAAGGGCACCCGCTCCTCGAGGAGCAACCCGGTGTCGGTGGTTTCCGGCCGAGACAGCCAGTCGCGCACGTCCGCGGGCTGGTCGGCGATGAGCACCCCCTTGCCGTCGTACCCGCCGCGCGGAGTCTTGACGACGACCGGCCACCCGGTCTGCGCGCCGAACGCCTCCACCTGCGCCTCGGTGCGCGCCACGGTCCACCGCGGCACCGGTATGCCGCCCGCGGTCAGTCGCTCTCGCATCGCCACCTTGTCTTGCGCGAAGACGAGGGCCGCCGGGGAGGGGTGGAGCGGCATACCCTCGGCAACCAGGGCAGCCAGGACGGGTGCGGGGACGTGTTCGTGGTCGAAGGTGACGACGTCACAGTCGCGGGCGAAGGCGAGGACGGCGGCCAGGTCGGCGTGCGACCCGACCGGCGCGGAGGGGATGACGAGGGCCGCCGACGCATCGGGCGCCTCGGCGAGGACGCTCAGGGTCACCCCCAGTTCCGCGGCCGGGCCGGCGCACATCCGCGCCAACTGACCCCCACCGATGATCCCGACGACCGGGAAGCCCCCCGGGGCACGTTGCGGCTGCGACACGGTGCGAGCCTAGCCGCGTCCGGGGGGATAGGCTGCCGTGGTGTCCAGTCCCGGTCCCCGTCCTGGCCTGCTCGCGCGGGTCCGCGGGATGGTTGACACCCTCTACCGCGAGGTCATCAAGTTCGGCATCGTCGGTGGCGTCGCGTTCGTGATCGACATGGGGTCGTTCAACCTGCTGCGGCATACGGTGTTGTCGGCCAAACCGACCACGGCCACGGTCCTGTCCGCGACCCTGGCGACCGTCTTCGCGTGGATCGGCAACCGGGTGTGGACGTTCCGGCACCGGCGCAACCGGCCGGTCCATCACGAAGCCGCGCTCTTTGTCGGCACCAACGGGGTCGCCATGGGGGTGCAGGTCGGGGTGGTCGCGCTCTCCCACTACGTGCTGGGCCTGCAGACCATCACCGCCGACAACGTCGCCAAGTTCGTGGGGATCGTGCTCGGCACCATCCTGCGCTTTTGGGCCTACCGCGCGATCGTGTTCGCCGGGGAACTCGACCCCTCCGAGGACGCCGACAGTTCGTCGACCCCACCGGGCGCCTGAGTCCGTGCCTGCGCGTCGACGCCTCCGGGCTCCTAGCACCTGAGCGCGCCACTACTCGAACCTTGCTGTGACGAGCGCTTGCGGTGGGAAAGGGGTACTTCGCCGCCCGTCCGTTGGGGTGCGAAGTGGACGTTGGGCACTTCAGGCGGGAAAGGGGTGACCAATGGGAAGAGGCGGACAGCCTGGCAAAGACCGTCCGCCTCTTGCGTGGTAGCGGGGGCAGGATTTGAACCTGCGACCTCCGGGTTATGAGCCCGGCGAGCTACCGAGCTGCTCCACCCCGCGTCGGGTGACCAACCGTCCGCCCTCCGAGGAGTTCGTGCCGGTTGCTCGGCTCCACGAGGTTACGTGATCGTCGCCGCTGCACCAAATCGCCGCCTCCGTCACCCCTTTCCCGCCTGAAGTGCCAAACGTCCACTTCGCACCCCAACGGACGGGCGGCGAAGTGACCCTTTCCCACCCGCAGCTCACGACGGCTGGCTACCTGACCCACCCGAAGCTCACGACGGCTGGCTACCTGACCCACCCGAAACCCACGGCCGCTGGCTACCTGACCCACCCGAAGCCCACGGCGAGTGGCTACCTGGCCCAGGCCCGGCCGCCAACCGCTGGCTGCCCGACCCCTACGGAGAGGGCGAGGGCGACGGGGAAGCCGCCGGCGACGGGCTGGCGCCGGGCAAGGCACCCGCGGCGGCGGCGGCCTTGGCGATGGCAGCCTCCAGCCGCTTCTGGGCCGCCCCGTAGGCCGTGAAGTCGCCGGCCTTGAGCGCGTCCTGACCCGCGGCATACGCGGCCTGGATTTCCTCGATAGCCGCCGCCAACTGCGCCGTCGGCGACTGCTGCGGCGGAGTTGTCCCGGGGCTCGGCGTGGCGCCGGGGCTGGGTGTGCCCTCCCCGGTCGCGGCGCCGGAGTTGCCGCCGAACAGCCCGTCGAGGGCCTGCCCGAGGGTTTCACCCCAGGCAACCTTCTTGCCGAAGACCGCGACGGTCGCCTTGATCTGGGGGAACGACCCGCCCTCCTTGGCCGCCTGGACGTACATCGGCTGCACGTAGAGCAAGCCGCCACCCACGGGCAGGGTGAGCAGGTTGCCGAACGTCAGCGTCTTGCCGGCCTGCCGGTTCTGGGCGATGAACTGGCTGAGGTTGAGCGACTCGGTCGGGCTCTGGGACCGCTCCGTCGACACCTCGATCTGGTTCTGGATCTGCCCCGGCCCGTCGACCGCAGACGCCTGCGGCAATTCGAGCAACCGCATCGAGCCGTAATCCGTCGACGGTTTCCCCGCCTCGGCGCCGGCATCGGCGTCGACCGCGAGGAACCCGCGCAGGATCTCGCGCGCCCCACCGACCGGGATGAACGTCGTCGTCAACGAGAACGTCGGCGCCGACTGCCCAGGCATCGCCAGCGACTGGTAGTACGTCGGCTGATCCTGAGCCTGGCTCGGATGCGTCGGGTCCTTGGGAACCCGCCAGAAGTCCTGACCGCCGTAGAACGCCGCAGGGTCGGTCACGTGGTACTTGGTCAGCAGTTGCCGCTGCACCTTGAACAAGTCCTGCGGGTAGCGCATGTGCGACATCAACTGACTGGAAATCTCCGAGATCGGCCGCACCGAGCCGGGGAAAATCTTGCCCCACGCCTTGAGCAGCGGATCGGAGGTGTCCCAGCCATAAAGGCGGACCGTGCCGTCATAGGCATCGACGGTCGCCTTGACCGAGTTGCGAATGTAATTGACCCGACCGGTCGCCACATTGACCACCCGCGAAGCCTCACTCACCGAGTCCGACGTCGCATCCGCCAAATCGGTCAGCCGCGAATTCGGGTAACGATCACTGGTCGTGTACCCGTCGACGATCCACTGAATCCGGCCATCGACCACGGCGGGGTAGATGTTGCCGTCGATGGTCAGCCACGGCGCGACCCGTTCGACGCGCTCCTTGGGCTCGCGGTGGTCAAGGAGCCGGGATGCGGCGTTGACCTGGTCGGACAGGATGAGTTTGGGCTCGCGGTACTTCACGGCATACGCCAACTGGCGCAGCGTGGACCCCATGGGAACCCCGCCCGCCCCGGCATACGTGTTGCTCTGCCGGCCACCGGCACCGGCGTCGTCGGGATAGTCGAATTCGCGCGGGGCGGCCCCGGTGGGCGCGCCGACGACCGAATACGAGGGGGATTCCTCCCCGAAATAGACCCGCGGCTCGTACTTCCCGAAGGCATCCGCCGACTGGTTCAGGCCACCGGCGAAGAAGACCGGGTCGCCCTCGATGGTGCGCCGGTTGCCGAACGCCCCGACAAAACCGAAACCGTGCGTATAAACCGTGTGGTCGTTGACCCAGTTCCGTTGCCCCGACGGCACCCCCGAGAGCCGCAATTCGCGCACCGCGACAACCGCGTCGGACACCTTGCCGTCGACCCGGTAACGGTCGACGTCCAAGGTGTCGGGGAAGGCGTAGTAGGAGCGCAACCCTTCGAACTGCTGGAAGGTGCGCGAGACGACGTTGGGGTCGACGAGGCGGATCCCGGGGATCGTCCCGGCACTGTCGCGCAACTGGCCGGGCTGGGCGTCGGTGACCGCGGCATACGGAGTCGTCGTCACCTTGTCTACGCCGTATGCCGCCCGCGTCGCCTCGATGTTGCGGGCGATGTACGTCGACTCCAGGGACAACTCGGAGGGCTTGACCTTGAGGGTCTGGACGAGGGCGGGGTACACGCTGCCGACGAGGACGGCCGTGACGACGAGCAGGATGACCCCGATGATCGGCAACCGCAGGCTCTTGGTGACGATCGAGGCGAGGAAGAAGACCGCGCACATGATGGCGGCCGCGGCGAGGATGGTGCGCGTCGGCAGCACCGCGTGAGCGCCGGTGTAGGTCATGCCGGTGAGCAGGTCGGAGTCCTCGGTCGTCAACGAGTAGCGGTCGAGCCAGTAGGCCCCCGCCCGCACGAGGGCCAACAGCGCACCGAGGATGCCGATGTGGGTCAGGGCCGCCGGCGTGGAAGGGCCGCGACCGGGCAGTTGCAGCCCGCCGTAGACGTAGTGGGTGAGGATCGCCGCGACGAGCGCCAGCACAAGGACGACCGTGACGAAACTGACGACGGCCCGCCACCAGGGCAAGGTGAAGACGAAGAACCCGATGTCGAGGCCGAATTGCGGCTCGACCCGCCCGAAACTGCCGCCGTTGCGCCAGAGCAGGAACGTGTCCCACAGGCCCATGCTCCCCGTACCCGCCAACACCCCAAGCCCCGCGGGAATCACGATCTGACCGAGTTTCCGCAACGGCTCCAAGGCCCGGCGGTACTGGTCGAGAGTCTGCTGCGCCACCGTCACCGGCACGATGAACGGCCGCAGCCGGTGCCCGAGATAGAGGCTGCTGCCGACCGCACCGGCCATGAGGACGAACCCGCCGACGAACAGCCCAGCCTTGCTGGCCAGTTGGGTGAGGAAAACCTGGCGGTACCCCACGGAGTCGTACCACCACAGGTCGGTCGCGAGCTGAGCCAGAAGGGTGCCTACGACGAACAACCCGACGAGGATCGCGATCGTCGGCGCCAGCGCGCCCCGGCGCGCCCGCCCGCCCGGACCACCGGGGCGGCCTGGAACCGGGGCCCCATGATCCCCGCGGCCCCCTCTCCCCCCACGGCCCGCGGGGTGGCCCGCGTCGCTGTCGGCCCCTTCGGCCCGGCGCCGGCCCCCGCCACCGGCCGGCCCGCTCCGATCGGCGCCTTCGCCACCCCCGGACCTGCCGTCCTCGGGGTCCTGACCCTCGGGCTCTGGGCCTTCGCCGGGCCACTCCGGTCGACTCACGTGCCTGCCTCCTTGCGCGGCATCCAGCCGCCCGCAACTGCCACGGTGTAAGCCTCCAACCTACCCGCACCGGCGCGCTGCCCGGGGCGATGGGGCACGATGGACCGATGCCATCGACCTCCCCGACGACCGACCCGCTCGACCTGGTCGCCCTCGACATCGAACGTCACGTCGCCGCCGCCGGCTGGGACCAGCCGCTGCGCCTGTTCGCCCTGGTACCGACGGCGGACCTCATCCGTGAGGAACCCCACCTGGCCGCCGACCCCTCGGTTGCGGACCTCGCTCCCGGAGCGCTCTCGGCCGTCGAACAAGAGGGTATGCCGCCCGCGGCCACCGTGGAGGAGACGCTCGCCGCGCTCGCCTGGCCCTCGGGGGTGATCGGGGCCGCGGTCGTGCTCGAACGCCTCGTCGTGCCCCCCGAGGCCGAGGCCGGACTCCCCGACGATCCGGCGGCGGCCCTGCGGCAGTTGGCGGAGCACCCGTTGCGCCAGGACGTCCGGCTCGTCGTCGCGGTGACCCGGGACGGGCGGTCCTGCTGTCTGCTGCGGCAGCGGGCCCATGACCGTGACGACCGGGTCGCGCGCGGGCGGGACATCGCCCCCGGCCTGCTCGAGGCGCTGCGCGCGACCTTCGAGCCCGACTGACCCGCCGCCGACCGGCGCCGAGCGGCCCACACGCTGACCGCCGCGTGACGACCGAGGAACGCCGACCGGCGCGGACGGCATACCCGGCAGAACGTCAGCGGGTGCAGGTGGGCAAACTCCCGGCCGTCCCGGAGGCGATGGCCCGCACGGCGCCCAGGGCCTGGGGGAAGTTCTCGACCTTGACGACCTGGAGCCCGGCGGGCACATGCCCGACGACCTCGTCGCAGTTGTCCGCGGGCGCGAGGAAGTAGGCGGCCCCGCCGGCCTTGGCGCCGGCCAGTTTCTGCTGGATGCCCCCGATCGCCCCGACACTCCCGTCGTCGGCGATGGTGCCGGTGCCGGCGATGCTCTTGCCGCCGGTCAGTTCTCCCGGGGTGAGCACGTCGTAGATGCCCAGGGCGAACATCATCCCGGCCGACGGCCCACCGACCGCCCCGGCATGAATGGAAATGCCGACCGGCAGCGTGTAGGCCACCCGCATGTACACCCCGACCGAGGGCACCCCCTGGCGGTCGACAGCCGTCACACTGACCGGGATCTCGGTGCCGGAGCGCCGCACGACGAAAGCGATCGTGTCCCCAGCCTTGCGGCCACGCACCGCGGCCCGAACCGCGGCCGGGGAGGTTGCCGGTTTGCCGTCAACGCTGACGAGGACATCGCCGGTCTTCAAGACCGCGGCCGCCGGTGACCCGTCGAGGGTGCTGGCCACCTCGATCCGGGTTTGGACGTCCTTGCCGAGGGCGCGCTCGGCGACGGCGGCGGCGACCTGCTGCGAACCCTCCATCTCGGCGGCGTTCTCGTCACGGACCTGCTGTCGGGTCGCGTTCTTGGGGAAGATCTCCTCTTCGGGGTAGATCGCCTGCGTCCCATCGAGTTTGGCGGCGAGCAGGTCGTAGACGGTGACCCGCTGCCCTGGCCCGCCGTGCACCTGCACGGTGGTGAAAAACAGCTGCCCGCCGCTTGCTTCGCGCGGCTGATCCTTGACCTCGATGATCTGGGTACCGTCCAAGAGGCCCAAGGTGTTGGTGACCGGGCCGGGCGACATCACGGCATACGGCATCGGGATGAGCGCCAAGACCGCAGCGAGCGCGATGGCGACGAACGTCAACGTCAGCAGCAGGCCGGCCCGCCGGGAGGCGCGCCGCGGGTCGGGGCCCTCGTCAATACCCGAGTCGCCGATGTCCGCCGGAGCGCGACGCGATCCGAAGCGCGCCGTCATGCCAGCCCCACCCATTCGGTGCTGCCCTCGGCGAGCGCCTGGTGTTTCCAGATCGGCACCTCGGCCTTGAGGGAGTCGATGAGGTCGCGGGCTGCGGCGAAGGCCTCACTCCGGTGGGGGGCCGCCGCCGCAACCACCACCGCGAGGTCCCCGACGGCGAGGGCACCGACCCGGTGAATCGCGGCGAGCCGGGCGTGGGGGTTGCGCGCGGCGACGGCGGCCCCGACCTCGGCGAGGCGCTCCACCGCGCTGGGGTGCGCGGTGTAGTCCAGGGAGGTCACGGCCACGCCGTGGTCGTGATCGCGCACGACGCCGAGGAAGACCACGACGGCGCCGCAGGAATCGTCGCGGACGGCGCCGACCGCCTCGTCGATCGACAGGGGGGCCTCCCGCACGTCCGTGTGGGGCGCGGCGGAGCCGGTCGGGTGGGTCATGGGGGTTCCTTGGCAGCGACGACGGGGCTGGGGAGGTCATATCACGGGAACGTTGGTGTCCGCCGAACCCGCGGCCGGTATGCCGACCCGCCCGATCCCCGGTATGCCGTCCCGTCGGTCCTCCGTCTGCCGTCGCGCCGGGCTGTCGGTATGCCGTCCGGCCGGTCCTCGGCTCGCCGCCGGGCGGTCCCCGGGAACCAATGGCGGGCCCACGTGGTTGGCTTGAGAGCGCCCCACTCCCGCCGATCCCAGGAGAGACCATGACCAGTGCGGACCGGCCCGCGAACACCGGGCCCGGCGACGAGCCGAGCGGCCTGCCCCCCGAACTGGAAGACCTCCTGCGCCAACTCACCGGCGGCGCCGAGATTCCCGCCGAACTCCGCTCGATGCTGGCCGGCGCCGGGCTCGACCGGATCGACCCGGCGATGATGGGGGTGCTCACCCACCAGATTCAGGCGTTGATGACCGGCGGCGCAAGCGGGGACGGCGGCTTCGACGACGAACAGGCGACCGGCATCGCGCGCAAGGTCGTTGCCACCGAGGGCGATCCCAGCATCACCGAGGGGCAGACGGCGCGAGTGCGCGACGCGGTCCGCACCGCCGACTTGTGGCTCGACCCGTTGACCGACCTGTCGGCCCCCGGCCTGACCGGGCGGGCCTGGAGCCGCGCCGAATGGGTGGAGGCGACGATGCCGCGGTGGGCCGACCTGGTCGAGCCGATCGCCGAGGGGGTCGGCGGCGCCGTTCAGGGGGCCTTGAGCAAGCAGTTGGGTCGACTCACCGAGGGCGGACTGCCCGAGGGCATGATCCCCCCGGGCATGAACCCCGCGGCGATGATGGCCCAGGTCGAGGCGATGATGCGGCGCGTCCACGGGGGCCTGTTCTCGGTGCAGGTCGGGCAGGGCGTCGGCACCCTCGCCACCCACGTCGTCAGCGGCTGCGAGCCCTCGTTGCCGCTCGTCGTCGCGCCCTCCGTGGTGCTCCTGCCCCGCAACGTCGACGACTTCGCCGACGGGCTGGGGGTCGCTCCCGCCGAAGTGCTGCTCCACCTGGCCGCCCGTGAGGTCGCCCGGGCCCGGCTGTTCCACGCCGTGCCCTGGCTCGGGCCGCACCTGCTCGCCGTCGTCCGCGACTACGCCCGCGGCATCGTCATCGACACCGACGCCATCGAGGCCGGCCTGTCGAGCATCGACCCCAGCGACCCGGGCGCGGTCCAGGCCGCACTCGAGGGCAAGTTGTTCGCCCCGCCCGAGCGCACCCCCACGCAGCAGCGCGCCCTCACCCGCCTGGAGTCCACCCTCGCGCTCGTCGAGGGGTGGGTCGACACCGTGACCGCCGCCGCGGTCCGCCCCCACCTGCCCGCCGCCGACGCGCTCGGTGAAGCGGTGCGGCGGCGCCGGGCCACCGGTGGCCCGGCCGAGCAGACCTTCGGGGCGCTCGTCGGGTTGGAATTGCGCCCCCGCCGGCTGCGCGACGCCGTCAACCTCTTCGCGGCCCTGGAGGCCGCGGGGGGCGCCGACCTGCGCGACCGGGCCTGGTCCCACCCCGATCTGGCCCCGTCGGCGGCCGACCTCGACGACCCCCTGGGCTACGTCGAACGCCTCACGACCCCGCAGGCCGACGCACTCGACGCCGAACTCGACGCCCTGCTCCGCGGCGAGGACCCGTCCTAGAGCCATGCCCCCACCCGCTGCCGACAGCCACGCCCACCTGCGGGCCGACGCCATCGCCGCGCTCACGGCATACCGGCCGGCCTCGCCGGTCCAGGAGCGGTTGCGCGCCGACTATCTCGACCAGTTGCGGGCCCATCCCGACGCGACCGCCAAGGCGGGACCACCGGCCCACCTGACCGCCTCCTGCCTGGTCCTCGATGCCTCCCGGCGGCACGTGCTGCTCACCTTGCACCGGCGGGCGCGGCGCTGGTTCCAGTTCGGCGGCCACCTCGAGCCCGGTGACGCCTCGCTGTGGGCGGCGGCGGCCCGGGAGGGACGCGAGGAGTCCGGGATCGCCGCAGTGACGCCCGCCCCCGGGATCGTCCACCTGGACCGGCACCTGCTCGCCGGCGATTTCGGTCGCTGCCGGGAGCATCTCGATGTCCGGTATGCCGCCCTGGTTCCCGACGGAACGACGCCGGAGGTCTCCCCCGAATCGCTCGCCGTCCGGTGGTGGCCCGTGGACGCGCTCCCCGAGGGTTCGCCGGGTGAGTTGACCGAACTCGTCCACGCGGCGATTGCTGCGCTGAGGTGACGCCGACCCACCCACGGTCGTCTGAGGCTCGCGGGACTGGTGTGACACATGAGGCGCCTTTGGCGCTCGCCACGCCGCGGCATACCGGCAACCTTCACGACCTGGTTTAGGGTTTTCGGGTCCGGGCCGCAGGGCGGCGCTATCCACGAAGAAAGACAGACATGGCTGACGAGACGTACAAGGGCGAGTTCTACTGCGTGAAGTGCAAGGAGAAGCGCGAGGCCGAGGGGAAGGTCGTGGTGTCCGAGAACGGGCGCCGCATGGCCAAGGGCAAGTGCCCCGTGTGCGGGACCAACCTCAACCGCATCCTCGGCAAGGCCTGAGGTTCGTGTCGATCGGCCCCCGACCCACGCTGGGTCGGGGGCCGATCCGCATTCGCGGCTGCCCGCGGGGGTCGATCCGTGATCGGGGCCCCGCCTGACAGCGAGCCGGGTGCGGCCCAGGGTCGAGGGCCGCGCGGCTACTCGGTGGTGATCGCCCGCAGGATGTCCACCCGCGCGGCGCGACGACCCGGCCAGAGGGCGGCCAGCACCCCGACGACCAGGGCCAGCCCGAGGAAGACCGCCAGCTGGAACCACGGCACGGCGAGCACCTCGAAGCCCTCGTCGACGAGGGAGCGCTGGATCGCCGTGCCGAAGGCCAACCCCAGGCCCATCCCGAGCCCGGCCCCGAGCAGGGCGATGATGACCGATTCCAGGCGGAGCATCGAGCGCAACTGGCGACGGCTCAGGCCCACGGCCCGCAACAACCCGATCTCGCGGGTCCGTTCGATGACGGACAGGGCCAAGGTGTTGACGATCCCGAGGATGGCGATGACGACGGCCAGGCCGAGCAGGGCATAGATGATCGTCAACATCTGGTCGATGGGTTTGCGTTGCTCGTCGGCAAAGGCGCGCTGGTCCTTGACGGTGACGACCGGGTTGTCGGAGAGCACCGCGTCGAGGCGGGACAGCACCGCGCTCTGAGAGGCCCCGGCCGCGCGCTTGACGTAGAGCATGGAGTCCTGCGGCGGCGCCCCCAGCGCGTCGAGGTCGGCCAAGGTAACGACGAACCGGCCCCCGACGAGCGCCCCCGACTCGTGGATCGACACCACGCGCAAGGTGACCTGCTGGCCGTGGTTGGTCAATGTGACCGGGTCGCCGACGGCGAGTTTGAGGGTGGCGGCCTCGTCCTTGCTCACCGAGACGGCGCCGGGGACGAGGTCGGCGAACCGGCCCGCCGTGGTGGGCACCGAGGTCAGGGCCAGCACCCGGGTCGGGTCGACGCCTTGGACGTAGGTGCGCTGGCCGTCGCGCTGGACGGCGGCGAACCGGATGACCGCAACCGTGCCGACCCCGTCGACCCCCTCGACCTTGCGGGCCACCTGCGCCGAGAACGGTTGCCCGATCGCGTTCGAGACGACGAAGTCGGCGGTCACGTCGCGCGCGATGATCCGGTCGATGCTCGCCTTCGCCGACGCGCCGAACACCGACATGAGAGTCACCAGCGCGACCCCGATCATGAGCGCGGACGCCGTCGCAGCCGTCCGGCGCGGGTTGCGCAGGGAGTTCTCGGTGGCCATGACCCCGACCACCCCGAAGACCCGCCGGTAGAGCCAACCCGCCGAGACGATGAGCGGACGCCCCGCCAGCGGGCTGATCAGCGCGACACCGAGGAGCACCCCAAGGATCCCGCCGCCGAGCCAGCGCAACTGGTTGGAGTGGACGACGACGAGACCGGCATACATAAGCCCCGCGCCGACAACGGTGAGGACCACGCCGACGATCACCCGGCGGCGCATCCCACCCTCCTGGGTGGCCGCGTCGTCGCGCATGGCCGCCACCGGGGGGACGCGCCCGGCCCGTCGGGCGGGGATGTATGCCGCGAGCATCGTCACGGCCAGCCCGACGGCATACGCGGCGACCATCGTGCGCAGGTGCAGTTCCATGGTGGCCCCGGAGAGGTCCAAGCCGACCCGGCCGAAGAGGAACCGGATGAGGTGGGCGAGGACGAACCCGAGCCCCAGCCCCACGGTGGAGCCGATCAACCCGACGAGGAAGGCCTCGAAGAGCACCGAGCGACTCACCTGGCGGCGGCTGGCCCCGATGGCGCGGAAAAGGGCCAGTTCGCGGCTGCGCTGGGCGATGAGGATGGAGAAGGTGTTGACGATGAGGAAGGCGCCGACCACGAGGGACACGGCCGCGAAGACGAGCAGGAAGGTGGTGATGAACGACAGGCCCTTTTGGATCTGACCGGCGATCGCGTTGGACACATCGTCCCCGGTCACCGCCTCGAAGCCGGACGGGAGGACCTTGGCGACCGCCGCCCGCAACTCGGCCTGGGAGGTTCCCGGCGTCGCCGTCACCCAAATGTCGGTGAACTCGTTCTTGCCCGCGAGAAACAGTTTCTGCGAGGTGGCGGTGTCGAAGACGCTGACGCTCGCCCCGAGCATGGCCCCACCCGAGGCCAGTTCGTGCAGTCCGACGAGGGTCGCGGTGAACGTCGCCTGGGTGCCCGCCGACACGAACCGCACCTTGTCGCCCAGGCGGTAGCCGCCGGTGCGCGCGGTGGCCCGGTCGAGGGCGACCTCGTCGGCGGTGGCCGGCCACCGGCCCTGGACGAGGCGTGACTGCGTGACCCCGTGGGCGGCCGGCCCGCCGGTGTGGTTGACCGCGATCCCGGGGGCGCCCTGGCCGCCGACGAGTTTGCCGTTCGTGCCGATCGCGAAGGTCGTCGAGTCGGTGACGTTGCCGTCGGCGCGGGCCGCGCCGGGCACGGCGGCGGCGGCCGCGACCAAGGAGGCCGGAACGGTGGCCGTCGTCGGGTTCTCCAGGTCCCCGGCACCGACCGGCCGGATGACGACGTCGCCGGCACTTGAGGCCGTCACGTTGAGGAAAGCCGACTCGAGGGAGTCGGTGAAGATCAACGAGCCGGCGACGAACGCGACCCCGAGGATGACCGCAGCCGCGCTCATGAAGAGGCGAACCTTGCGGGCCAGGACGCTGGCCCAGGATGCGCGCAACATCAGTGCGCCCTTGCCTGCTCATCGGCCGAGGCCGCTGCCAAAGTGTCGAGGTCGCGCATCATCGCAAGGATTCGGTCGGCGCTCGGCTCCCGCAGTTCGCCGACCACCCGACCGTCGGCAAGGAAGACGACCCGGTCGGTGCGGCTGGCCGCGCCCGGGTCGTGGGTCACCATGACGATGGTCTGCCCGAACTCGTCGACACTCGTGCGTAAGAACTTCAACACCTCGGCCCCCGAAACCGAGTCGAGGTTCCCGGTCGGTTCGTCCGCAAAGACGATGTCCGGCCGGCTCATCAACGCCCGGGCGCAGGCGACGCGTTGCTGCTGCCCACCGGAGAGTTCGCCCGGCCGGTGGGTGAGCCGATCCGCGACCCCCACCGTGGTGACGACCCGCTCGAACCACTCCTTGTCGGGAGAGCGCCCGGCAATGGCCAGCGGGAGCAGGATGTTCTCCTTGGCACTGAGCGTGGGGATGAGGTTGAAGGCCTGGAAGACGAAGCCGATCCGGTCCCGGCGCACGACCGTCAGGTCCTTCTCCTTCAACCGCGTCAGGTCGAGGTCGCCGATGAAGACGCGCCCCGACGTCACCGAGTCCAATCCCGCGGCACAGTGCATGAGCGTGGACTTCCCGGACCCGGAGGGGCCCATGATGGCGGTGAACTCACCCGCCGCGAAGTCGACGCTCACCCCGTCGAGGGCCCGCACGCTCGCGTCCCCGGCTCCGTAGGTCTTGGTCAGGTCCTCGACGCGGGCCGCGGGCAGACCGGCGCGCGTGGTTGTGGTCGTCGTCATGAGGCCACGCTAGGTGCTGGCGCGGCATACCCGCCCTGGGGGACACCCCTGAGCCGACCCCGACCCACCCTCGATCGCCTCGGGGACGGCTCGGGTGGGATGGCGCCGGGGTCGAGCCTGTGGAAAACCCGGGAGGCCGAGATGGCGGGTGTGCGAGATTGGCAGCGAGAAGGAGGTGAGCGCGGATGGCCGGTTTCTCCCCGGTGCTGCCGCTGGCGTGGGGGCTCCCCCACCGATCGGCCGAGCGGCTGCTCGCCGGGCTGACGGTGATCGTGGACGGCAGCGGTCCCGGCATCCCCGACATCACCGACTCGCTCCGCTCGGTCGGCATCGGCCGGGTCCGGTCCGGTCCGTATGCCGCCGAAGCCGCCATCTGGGCGCTCGGCGACGATGAGTTCCCCGACGCGTGGGGTGAGGAGGACGCCGGTATGCCGCCGGCCGCCGCCGTCGTGTTCGTGCGCCGGACCCCGCTCCCGTGGGTGATGGCCGCCCCTTGGGCCCGCGACGGCGTCACCCACCTGCAGGTGCACCTCGACGGACACCGAGCCCAAATCGGGCCATTGGTCATCCCGGGCGTGAGCAGTTGCATCCGCTGCCACGACCTGACCCGACGTACCGCGGCCGGGCCCCGCGGCATACCACCCGGGACGAGCGGCAGGGCGCCGGACCGGGCCACCACCCTGCTTGCCGCCGCCCTCACCGCCGTGACCCTACGCGGCGCCCTCCTCGGCGACCACGGCCTCGCCGGGGTCTCCAGCGAGATCGAAACCGGGCGGCCGGAGGTGCGGCATCGGCACTGGCCTCGGCACGTCGCCTGCCCATGCGCGGCCGAGACCGTTCCGCGCTGGGCGGTTGCGCATTGGACAATGGGGGCGTGAGCGACATTCCGCGCCGGGCGATCAGCCGATCGGTGCGCTTGGCGAGCGTGCCGCTCGGTCACGCCGGGCGGGTCGCGGTGGGACTGGGCAAACGGGTGGGTGGGGCGCCCGCCGAGGCTGTCGCGGCCCAGGTGCAGGCCCGGACCGCCGAGCAGTTGTTCAGCGTGCTCGGCCAGCTCAAGGGTGGGGCGATGAAGTTTGGGCAGGCGCTTTCGGTCCTCGAGGCGGCCATGCCCGAGGAGTTGGCCGCGCCATACCGGGCCACGCTCACCCGGCTGCAAGATGCCGCGCCACCCATGCCAGCGAGCACGGTCCACGCGATCCTCGCCGTCGAGTTGGGGCCACGGTGGCGCACGTCGAAGTTCGTCGAGTTCGACGACGAACCGGTCGCGGCCGCCTCGATCGGGCAGGTGCACCGGGCGGTGTGGCGCGACGGGCGCGAGGTCGCCGTCAAGATCCAGTACCCAGGGGCCGGGCCCGCGCTGCTCAGCGACCTCACCCAGCTCTCCCGGGTGGCCCGGCTGGCGGGGACGTGGATCCCGGGGGTGGACGTGGCCCCGATCATGAACGAGTTGCGGGCCCGGATGGAGGAGGAACTCGACTACACGATCGAAGCCGCCCACCAGCGGGTCTTCGCGCGCGCTTTCCGCGGCGATGCCGATGTCGCCGTGCCCGACGTGCTCGTCGCTTCCGAGCAGGTCATCGTCTCCGAATGGCTCGAGGGCACTCCCCTGTCCCGGATCATCGCCTCGGGGACACCGGAACAGCGCGACCAAGCCGCGGCCCTGTATTTGGAGTTCCTCCTGCGCGGTCCCCACCGGGCCCGCCTCCTCCACGCCGACCCGCACCCGGGCAACTTCCGTGTCACCCCCGACGGGCGTCTCGGCGTCCTCGATTTCGGGGCCGTCAACCGGCTCCCCCACGGGCTGCCGCCGGCCATGGGGCGCCTCATCACGGTGACCTTGGCGCAGGACGCCGCTGCGCTGACCGAGGGGTTGCGCCGCGAGGGGTTCATCCGGCGCGGGGTCGTCATTGACGAGGCGCAGTTGCTGGGGTTCCTCTCGCCGTTCCTGGAGCCGATGCGGCATACCTCGTTCACCTTGGACAGGGCCTGGTTCCGGGCCCAGGCGACCCGCATCCAGGACCCGCGCCGCCCCGATTTCCTGGTGGGCACGCGCCTCAACCTGCCGCCGGAGTACCTCCTCATCCACCGCGTCTGGCTCGGCGGCATCGGGGTGCTCAGCCAGATCGGCGGCCGGGTGCCGATGCGGGCGCTGTTGTGCGCTCACCTGCCGGGGATGGACGAGTCGGCCCTGCCGCCGGTCCTCGACTAGGTATGCCGCTTGGTCCCCCTGCGTGCCGGTCGCCCGTCCTGTCAACATTCGACCAATAGGTGGATTGTTGACGGCCGCCCGCCCGCCCTGTCAACAATCGACCAATAGGTGGATTGTTGACAGTCGCCCGGCTTCCCCGATCGCCTGCCGCCGGTCGCCCGACCTGTCAACATTCGACCAATAGGTGGATTGTTGACGGTCGCCCGGCTTTCCCGAACCTCTGCCGCCGGTCGCCCGTCCTGTCAACATTCGACCAATAGGTGGATTGTTGACGGTCGCCCGGCTTCCCCGAACCTCTGCCGCCGGTCACCCGTCCTGTCAACATTCGACCAATAGGTGGATTGTTGACGGCCGCCCGGCTTTCCCGAACATCAGCCGCCGGCCGCCGACTCTGGCATGCCGTCCGTGGTGGCGTTGACGCTGCGGGCCTGAGTCGCGGTCACTGACGTGGTCGACGAGGTATGCCGCTCCCTCACCTTCGGCCCGCTCCGTCCGGCGCGCGCTCCCGCTGCCAACTCCGGGGTTGGACTTGAGTGTGGAGTTCTCGTGGCGGGGACGATAAGAACTCCACGCTCAAGAACTAGCCGGCGCTGGGCGACGCCACACTCGCCACATCAGCCCCACGCACCTCGCCCTGTGACCGGTTTCGGCCTCGGAGAACGCTCACGCGCCGCCGTGGACGCCTCTTCCGGTGGGAAAGGGGCACTTCGCCCCCCGTCTGTTGGGGTGCGAAGTGGACGTTGGACTGTTCCGGCGGGAAAAGGGGGACGGGAGGGGCGAGCGCAAGTGGGTAGCGCGAACTACCACCAGGCGGAGTCGAGTTTGCCCTCGATGGCGCGCGCGTGCGTCCGGGTGCATGCGGGGCAGGTCCACACGACTCGGCTGCCTTCCCGGCCACGCGACCAGGTGAGTCGGGCCTGCGCCGCTTCGGCCGCGTCGCCTGGCTGCGCACCGCACTTCGCGCAAACAGGGAGCCCGTCCGCGATCGGGGCCGAGGCCGCCTGGGCTGCAGTCATCGAACGTTGGCCTTGGCGGCGGCTTTGGCTTGCCGTTTGGTCTCGCGCACCTTGAGCAGGCTGGCCTCGTCGACGATGTCGGCGACCGAACGGAAGGTTCCGGGCTCACCGTAGGGAACAGTGGCCACCTCCCAGCCGGGTGGGCGCACACCCAACTGTTTGCCCAGCAGGGCCGCGAAGATCGTTGCCTTCTGCGCCCCGAACCCGGGCAGTGCCTGAAGTCGTCGCACGAGGTCGGTGCCGTCGACCGCGCCAGTCCACACCCGGGTGACGTCACCGTCGTAGTCGTCGACGACGACCCGGGCAAGTGACTGGATGCGCCCGGCCATCGACCGCGCGTAGCGATGGACCGCCGGAGGCGTCGCGCACAGGTCGGCGAATTCGTCCGGCGCGGCCGCCGCGATCCGCCCCGGATCGAGGGTGCCGAACCGATCGAGAATCTTCGCCGGCCCGACGAAGGCGACCTCCATCGCCACCTGCTGGTCGAGAAGCATGCCGAGGACCAGGGCGAACGGATCGGCGCTCAGCACCGCGTCGGCGTGGGCGTCCTGGGACAGATGCAACTGCGGCATACGCGAAGGGTAGTGGGCGCCGGCGCCGCCGCAGCCCCGCCGAGCAAAAACGAACCAGACCTGATCAACCGGACGTGAGCCCCTCGGCAGTGGCCGGCGCCAACGCAGCCTCGCCCACCAGCACGAACTCGACCCGATCAACCGGACGTGAGCCCCTCGGCAGTGACCGGCGTCGGCGCAGCCCTCGCCGAGCGACGACGAGGGCTGCGCGGCCTGCGCGGATCAGGCAGCCACCGTTTCCTTGCGGGGGCGGCCCCGGGGGCGCTTGGTCGCCACGAGCATTCCGCGCTCGAACAACTCGCCACCCCACACCCCCCACCACACCTCGGCGGCCAGCGCGTGCGCGAGGCAGACCCGCACCGCGGGGCAGGTGCCGCACAGGGCCTTGGCGAAGGCCACATCCTCGGGAGCCTGCGGGAACCACAACTCGGCGTCGTGCACCCGGCACGGCACTATGTCGGTGGTTTCGAGGCGCTCCAGCAGCGCGAACAGATCCGTGGCGGTCACGGGATCCTCCTGCAGGTCGGCCCGGCAGGGGGTGGCGCCGGGCATGGCGGGGGGTGGGGCGGGTCGGGCCGCAGCCGCACCCGGGATCGGGGCACGCTGCGGCACCGGCCGGTGCGTGATCGCCGAGCGGGTGCGCTGCGGCGGACGGGTCCGGCTCGAGGTGGCGAGGGAGGTCATTGAGAGGTCCTGGGCGAGGTGGTCGGTAGGGGGCCATGGGGGTTCTGGTGAGCGGCGCGGCATACGACAAAGGCCGCGGTCCCGAGTCGGGATCCGCGGCCTGGTAGGCGCTGTGCTCACATCAGCACGGCGGCTCGCCAGGGGTCGGGATCTCGAACGTCGAGAGGTGGGCGCGGGCATCGATGGCGGTCAGGCCGCAACCCACCCAGGCGCCGACAGCCACGATCGACACGGCGGAGGCGCCGCGCGGTCGCACGACGACGCCGGGCTCGGCAAAGGTCTTCATCACCACAGCGGTCCTTCCTGGTCGAGGGCGGTCGGGCACGCCGACGCGGGTGCGGGCGTGCGCCCCCAGGGTAGGAGAGTGGGGCGGGCGCGCGCAACGCATTTAATTCCGAGGTCTCGTATGCCGTGCCTCAGGGCCGCACCAGCCGCCACTCCAGGGCCGGTCACGGCTCGTTTTCGGCTGCCCCCGAACCCTTTTCGCCCACCACCACGTCACCGCCGGCGACCAGGGTGAGGACGTCGGCGGCATACGTCTCCAATTTGCGGGCCCCGACGCCTCGGATCGCCACCAACTCGGCCCGCGTCGACGGGGTGGACTCGGCGATCGCGGTCAAGGTCGCGTCGGTGAACACGACGTAGGCGGGCACCTTGTCGCGGGCCGCGACCGCTGAGCGCCAGGCGCGCAACCGCTCGAAGAGCGCCTCGTCATAGGTTGCCGGGCAGGTGGCGCAACGCCCGAGGGTGCGCTCGGCACCGGTGGCCAGGTCGGCACCGCAGGTCCGGCACCGGGGCCGGGTCTTCACCCGCGCGCTCTCCCCGCGGCGGCGCCGTGGCCCGGACGTATGCCGCGCCGCCTCCGGCGCGGCCCCCTCACCGAGGAGCCCCGCGGCGGGCAGGAGGAACCGGGATGGGCGACGGGTGGCCCGCCCGCCCGGGGTGCGGGTGCCCGCCCAGGTGAGCACGAGGCGGTGACGGGCCCGGGTGACGCCCACGTAGAGGAGGCGACGTTCCTCCTCGATGGCCTCGGGTGTCTCGGCGAGCGTGATGGGGAGCAGCCCCTCGGAACAACCGATGAGGAAGACGGTGTCCCACTCCAATCCCTTGGCCGCATGGAGCGAGGCCAGCGTCACCCCCTGGACCTGCGGCGCGTGCGCGTTGGCGGCCCGCTCGTCGAGTTCGCGGACGATGTCGGGCAGGCGCACCCCGTCGCCGAGCCGGGCCAGGTCGTCGGCGAGGGCGGCGAGGGCGGAGAGGGATTCCCAGCGTTCGCGGGCCGCTCCCCCGCTGGTCGGTGGCTGGTGGGAGTAGCCGGCGCCGAGGAGGACGTCACGCACGAGGTCGGGCAACGGCACCGAACCGTCGTCGCTGCGGGCCGCGCCCCGGAGCAGGAGGATCGCCTCGCGCACCTCCCGGCGCTGGAAGAACCGTTCGCCGCCGCGGACGAGGTAGGGGATGCCGAGTTCGGTGAGGGCGGACTCGACGAGTTCGCTCTGCCCGTTGGTGCGGAACAGCACGGCGATCCCCGACGCGGGGTCGCCGGCGTCCAAGCGCTCCTTGATCGCCGCAGCGACCAGGGCCGCCTCGGCCGGATCGTCGGGCGCGTCGACCAGTTCCGGGGCGGGCGCCGGGTGCGGGACGCCGCCGGCGCCGCTCCCCCTCCCGCTCCGGTTCCCCCTCCCGTTCCCGTCCGCGCGGTTCGCCTTCTCCGCCTCCGCGCCCGCCACCGACTGCAACTCGACGCTGCCGCTGCGCCTGGTGCGCCCCGGCCCCCGCAGGAGCGCATTGGCCAACCCGACGATCGGCGCACTGGAGCGGTAGTTGCGGACCAACTGGACCGTCTTGGCGCCGGGATGCTCACGAGGGAAATCGAGCAGGTAGGACGCGTTCGCCCCGGCGAAGCTGTAGATCGTCTGGGCCGGGTCACCGACGACGCACAGGTCACGGCGGTCCCCGAGCCACGCCCGCAGCAGCGCATATTGGACGGCGTTGACGTCCTGGAACTCGTCGACGACGAAATGCCGGTACTGCCCGCGGATGACGCCGGCGATGTCCGGGCGATCCCGCAGGATGCCGAGCAGGACGAGTAGCACGTCCTCGAAGTCGATGACGCCCCGGGCCGCGGTCACCTCACCGTAGACGGTCATGAGGCGGGCCATCGCGGTGGCGTCGAGACCCGCCGGCGGGACGCGGCCGGCGGCGCGCGCGGCCGCGGCATACCCCTCGGGGGCGATCAGACCGACCTTGGCCCACTCGATTTCGCTGGCCAGGTCCCGGATCGCGGTGCGGTCGACCTCGAGCCGGAGCCGGCCGAGCGCCTCGGCGACCGCGGATGCCTTGTGCGGCATCACTTCCGGGGCCGGGCCGCCGATCGCCTGCGGCCAGAAGTAGTGGAGTTGCCGCAGTGCGGCCGCGTGGAAGGTGCGCGCTTGCACCCCGGCGACCCCGAGGTCGCGCAGCCGGGTCCGCATTTCACCGGCCGCGCGGGCGGTGAAGGTGAGCGCGAGGATGCGGGGCGGTTGGTGGATGCCGGCGCGGACGGCATACGCCATCCGGTGGGTGATGGCCCGGGTCTTGCCGGTGCCGGCGCCGGCGAGGACGACCATCGGCCCGGTGGGGTCGGCGGCGACGGCGCGTTGTTCGGGGTCGAGGGCGGCGAGGATCGTGTCGGCCGACGGGGGGCCGCTGACGGCGCCGGTATGCCGCGGTGCCGGTGCGTTCATCGGCGCAGCATCGTGTCGGGGGCCTCGAGGGGGGCGCCGTACCAATCCTCGATGAGCCGACGCGCGATCGAGGCCCGACCGGGGATCCGCAACCCCTCCTCGCCAAGAGCCGCGTCGAGTTCGGCGCGGGTGAACCAGCGGGCCGCCTCGATTTCGCCGTCCCGCAGCCGCAGGGCGGTATCGCGCGCCCGGGCCCGGAAGCCGATCATGAGCCCGGTGGGGAAGGGCCAGGGCTGGTCGCCGACGTACTCGACCTCGGTGACCGTGACCCCGACCTCCTCGGCGACCTCGCGCGCGACGGCCGCGGCCAGCGTCTCCCCCGGCTCGACGAACCCGGCGAGGACGCTCATGCCCGCGGCGAGAAACCCGGACCCCCGGGCGAGGAGCAGCCGGTCGTCGGCGTCGGTGACGGCCATGATGACCGCCGGGTCGGTGCGCGGGAAATGGTCGCTGCCGTCCTCGGCGCAGCGCCGCACCCAGCCGGCGAGCACCGGCTCCGTCGGCGCCCCGCAGCGCGGACACCGGCTGTGGGTCGCGTGCCAGTTGGCGAGCGCGATGAGGGTCGCGGCGGTCGCGCCCTCCGCGGCCGGCAGGGTGGCCGCCACCGCGCGCAGCCCGGCCCAGCCCTCGTCGCGGTCGCTCTCCGTGGGGTCTTCCACCACCCCGACGTATGCCGTGTGCTCACCGTCGGTGCCCAAGAAGACGACGAGCCGGTCCCGATCGTCGGGGTGCGGGGCGCGCCACCGCAACCGGTCGGTTGCGTCGATCGGCAACCGCCCGCGACGGATGGCGAGCACCCTCGTCGCGGGGTCGCCGAGCAGGGTCGGCAGGAGCAGTGCGTCGGTGCGGCGCTCGGCGGAGCGCTCGAGTCCGGGCCCGGTCAGGGCCAGCCCGGCGATGGGAAATGGGGTGGTCAACGGCGCCCCCGCTGAATTGGTTCGGGGTGCTCGGGCCACGGCTCCCACTGTATGGGGCCCGGACGGCATACGGTGGGCAGGTGGACCACAGCCCTCTCTATCTCGCCGCCATTGCCAGCGCCGCGGTGCCGGGACTTGACCCGGTGACAGTCGAGGCGCTGCCGAGCCTGCCACACGACCGTTTCGACGTTGCTTTCGTGCGCGATACCGAGCACCGGCGGTGGGTGGTGCGAGCGCCGCGCACCGAGACCGCGGCAGCCGAGTTCGAGGCATCGCTCGCCCTGCTGACCTTTCTCGGGCGACGGTTCAGCGTGGCCGTGCCCGTGCCCAAGGGGTTCCTCGACCTCAAGGGCGGTGGGCGGGCGGCGGTCTATCCGTACCTGCCCGGGGACCCCATCGACTTCGCCGGACTCCCCGATCAATTGGGGTTGTCCAGTGAGATCGGACGGATGATCGCCGCGGTCCACAACCTCGACCCGCGTTATCTCGACGACGTCGAACTTCCGACCTACAGTGCCGACGAATACCGCGCCCGCCGGCTCGCCGAACTCGACCGGGCCGCGGCGACCGGCCGGGTCACGGTGGCGCTGCTCTCGCGCTGGGAGCGGGCCCTGGAGGATGTCTCGTTGTGGCGCTTCGCCCCGACTCCGGTGCATGGGCAGTTGACCGGTGACCACGTCCTTGTCGTGTTCGACGGCGAGGAGGCGGCGACGGGCAGGGTGCGCGGCCTCGTCAGTTGGGAGGACACCAAGGTCGCCGATCCCGCCGACGATTTCGCGGCCCTCGTCGAGCATGCCTCGCCCGAGGCGGTGGACCGGGTCATGGAGGCCTATGTTCACGCCCGGGTCGAACGCCCCGACCCGCACCTGCTCGTGCGCGCCCGACTCGTCAGTGAACTCGGCATGCTGCGCGAGATGATGGACGCCCTGGCCCGCAAGGATGCCCCTGCGCTGGAGGAGTTGACGGCCCGGTTGCTCGCCCTCGACGAACGGCTGCACTCGATGGAGGAGAGCAGCGACGACTACCAGCGGCTCTCGTTGACCCCGGTGTCGGGACGCGCCGCCCCGACACCGCCCCCGGCCACGGTCGAGGAAGACCGGGACCCGGGATTCTTGACCGTGCCGGATCATCGTCCCGGGCGCGCCGACACCGTCGAGATCAAACTCCCCAAGCGTCACTGATCCGCACCCGCCGATCGGTCCGGCTCGCGGTCGGCGCCGGTGACGGTGCGGCGAAGCAGGTCGGCGAGGTCGCGCTCGTCCGCCAGCCCTGGCCACACGGTCGCGCCGGTCGCGGCATAGAAGAACGCGCCGCGCACCCGCCGCGGGTCGATCCCGCGCAGCCGCGCCCAGGCGAGCCGATAACTCGCCAATTGCACCGCCCGGTATGCCGCCTCCGTGGCTGGCGGGGGCGGCCCCGACTTCCAGTCGACGACGACGAACCCTGCGGGATCGTCGGGGTCGGCGAACACGGCGTCGATGCGGCCCCGGATCGACACTCCCCCGATCGTGGTCTCGACGGGCACTTCGAGTTCGAGAGGGCTGCGGGCGGCCCAGGGGCTGGCGAGGAAATGCTCGCGTAGGTCGGCGAGGTCGCGGGTGTGGGGCGCGGCGCCGTCCTCCCCGGGGACCATCCCGGGTGGGGTGTCGAAGCCGTCGGCGGCGCCGGGCAGGTCGTCGGGGTCGAGCAGGGCCGCATGGGCGTAGTGGCCCTCGATCCAGGCGTGAAAAGCGGTGCCCAGCCGCGCGGCATCGGCGGGCGGGGCGGGCATCGGGCGGCGCAGGGCCGCGGCGAAGGCCGGGGCGTCGGTGGCCAGCGCCACGAGGTCCGAGGTGGACAGGTGCGCCGGGGGCGCGACGGTGTCGGCACCGGCCCGGCCCCGGTCGCGTTCGGCGAGGAGCAGCGCAATCTCGGCGGCCCACTCGCTCAGGGGGTGGGTATCGGTGGCCGTGACCCCCTCGCTGAGGCGCGGAGCCTCGGTCTGGCCGGCCCATTCGCTCGGGGGGTGGGCATTGGCATCAATGTCCCGGGCACCGGGGAGGTGGCCTTGGGGATCGGTGGCTCGTTCCGCGCGCACCAGGTCGGCAGCCGCCTGCCAGACCTCGGCGTGGGCCGCCGCCTGCGGGGGTGGCCACGGCACGGCCACCTCAAGAGCGAGGCGCGGGTTCTCCGGCATCGATTCGGTCGCCGGCATGGGCGCCCAGGGAACCTGCCGGTCCGCCCAGCCCTGGTCGCGCACCTCACGGAGGAATCGGGAGGTGATGCGCGGGGTCTTCGCCGTCCCCCACACGTGAGCGGTGAGCAGCAGGTCGGTGCGGGCGCGGGTGAGGGCGACGTAGGCGAGTCGACGCTCCTCGCCGAGGGCGTGCGCGCCTGCGGCGGCGAGATAGTCCGTCCACGCCTCGCCGGCGTCATCCCAGTCCGCGAGGCGGTCCCACGCGAACCTCGGGAGTCCGTCGCGGTCTCCGCGAAGGTCATGCGGCAACCCGGCGAGGCCCCCGAGCCACGCCTTGTCCGTGGGGGTGGAATGGCCCCAGCGCGCACCGTGCGGACTGCTTCGCACCCCCGAATGCACCGGGAAGGTGCCCTCGACGAGGCCGGGCACAGCAACCACGTCCCATTCGAGGCCCTTGGCGGCGTGGACGGTCATCACCTGCACGGCCTGCGGCGAGGTCTCGATCCAGCCGAGGTCAAGGCCGCGTTCCTCGTCAAGCGCGGCGTCGAGCCAGGACAGGAACCCACCGAGCGTCGGCCGGTCCGAGGCGGCCTCGAACCCCGCAGCGACCTCCTCGAACGCGTCCAGATGCGCGCGCGCCGCGCCGACGCTCCAGCCGGGACGGGCGAGCACCTCGATGTCGAGTCCGAGCGCGGTCTCGGCGAGCGCCACCACCTCGGCCAGTCCGGCTCCGGTGCGGGTGCGCAACGCAGCGATGACCTCGGCGAGCCCCGCGACCCGCTCCCGGGCGAGCGGGCCGAGCACCTCCCCCTCGGGGCCGCGCCATCGGGTCGGCGGCAGTTCTTCGATCGCCTCGACGAGGCTCACGGCCACCGACTCCTCAAGGTCACCCAGCCCGCCGACCGTCCCCGAACCGACTCCCCCCGAACCGGCCTCCCTACCTGCTCCCCCCGAGCCGGCCTCCGCACTGCCCCCCGAGCCGGCCTCCGCACCGCCACCCGAGCGGCCGGGAGCGCTGCCCGTGCTCCTCTGGCCTTCGGTATGCCGCGACCGGCGGGCGACCTCGCGCGCCCAGGCCCCGAGGGCGTCGAGATCGGCGACGCCGAGGCGGCACCGAGTGCCGGTGAGTAACCGCAGCAGGTGGTCGCCGCGGCTGGGGTCTTGGACGACCCAGAGCAGGGCGACCAGGTCGGCCACCTCGGGGGTGTGGAGTAGCCCGCCGAGCCCGACGACCTCGTGCGGGACGCCCTTGGCCTCCAGCGCGGCAACCACCGGATCGAACTGTGAGCGCTTGCGGCACAGGATCGCCGCCGTGCGACGCCCGGGCCGCGCCCGCCGCTCCAGCACCCAGTCGACGACGAAGACCGCCTCGTCCTCGAGCGTCTCCAGACGGGCCACATCGACGCGACCCCGGGCCGCCCCCGGACGCGACACCAAGGACTCGACGGGGACCACCGAAGCCGCCCGCAACGGCTCCGCGACCGCATTGGCCGCACCCAAGACTCGCTCGGCATTGCGCCAACTCGTCGTCAACGGCAGCACCGGCGCCAGACCCTCACCGCCGAAGGCCGAACGGAACTGGCGCAACGTCGTCGAACTGGCCCCCCGCCAGCCGTAGATCGACTGGTGCGGGTCGCCCACGGCGGTGACCGGCGCCGGCCCCTCGCCCTCGGCGAACAAGGCCCGCAGCAACTGCAACTGCGCCTCGGAGGTGTCCTGAAACTCGTCGAGCAGCACGACCTTGAACCGGCGCCGCTCATGCGCGCCGACCTGCGGAAACCGCGTCGCCAGCGTCGCGGCCACCGCCATCTGGTCGGCGAAGTCCATCGCCGACCGCTCTCGCTTACGGGCGGCATACGCGCTGAGCAGCGGGAGGATCTGGCGCCGCTCCCGCAACTGGACCACCGCGTCCCGGATCTCGGGTGGCAGCCCCCGCCGCCGGCTCCCGACGGGTTTGACCAGAGAATCCAACGCCGTGATGACCTCGGTGAGGTGCGCGTCGACCTCGGGAACCTCCACCAAATGCTCGGCGAGTTCACCGGCGAGGGCGACCACGGCCGCGGTGACCGTGGACTCGGCCTTGGTCACCTCGTCCATCGGCCCGTCGTAGCCGAGGACCACCTCGTGGGCGAACTGCCAGGCGGCGGCCTCGGTAAGCAACCGGGTGTCGGCCTCGACCCCGAGCCGGGCGCCGTGCTCGCGAACCAGGCGGCCGGCATACGAGTGATAGGTCGACACGGTCGGCAAGGCGCCCAGCGGCGCGGCCCCGACGCCCTGCGGGCGCCACAAACCCGCGGCGCGCAAGGTGGCGAGCCGGGTCGCGAGCCGTTCGCCCAACTCGGCGGCCGCCTTGCGGGTGAAAGTGAGGCCGAGCACCTCGTCGGGCGCGACCTGACCGGTGGCGACCAGCCACAAGACCCGGGCGCTCATCGTCTCGGTCTTGCCCGAGCCGGCGCCGGCGACGACAAGGAGCGGGGCGAGCGGGGCCTCGATGATCGCGGCCTGTTCGGGGGTCGGCGGGTGCTCCTGGCCCAGCGCCCGGGCGAGGTCGACGGCGCGCAACGGTGCGGTCACCACAGCCGCCGCCCCTCCGCCTGAGCCGGGCAACTGCTGCGGACCTGGCAGGTGCCGCACAGTCCGCCGCCGCGCTGGGCCGCGAAACTCGCCGCGCCCATGGCTTCGGCGTTGTCGGCGAGCGCTCGGACCGCCCAGTCGGGTTCGGAGTCGGCGGCCAGTGGCGGCTGCACCTGGAGGGTGGTCGTCGTCTTGGCGGCCTTGCCCAGCTGGAGCAGACCGGCCCCGGCGCTGCGCCGCTCGCCGCCCAGGGCGCCCCCTTCGACGGCCACCTGATAGGCCCCGAGTTGGAGGTGGCGGGCGACCTCGGTGGCCGTGGGTTTGCTCGACCCGGTCTTGAGGTCGACGATCCGCAACCGACCGGTGGCGTCGGTCTCCACCCGGTCGACGCGGCCACGGATCCGGGCCCGGCCCACGGTGACGTCGATGTCGAGTTCGGTGCCGATCGGCGCCCAGCCTTGCGCCCCGGCCTCCTCGACATAGGTCGCGAGCCGCCGGGTCATCGTCAGCGCGAGGTCGAGGTTGGCGCGGGAGAGCCAGGTGTCGCCGAGTCCCAGCCGCGGCCACCGCGCGCGCACGGCGTCGGCGTATGCCGCGGCGCTCGTGTCGCCGAGGGCGTGCGCCACGTCGTGGACGAGGATGCCGACCTCGCTGGCGCCGCGGCGTGGTCCCTCGCCGCCGCTCGTGGTGAAGAACCACTGGAGCGGGCATTTGACGAACCGGTCCAGGCGCGAGGGCGAGACCCGGACGACTTGGTCGGGGGCGCGCCGGGGACCGGTGTCGGTGAGGCCGGTCAGGGGCCACCACTGCGCGGGGTCGGCCCCGGCGACACCCGCATCGGCCAGGTGCGCGAGCCCGGTGGCCGCCGCCCCACGCCGCCCCGCGCCCGGCTCGACAAGGGCGCGGCGCAACTGCGCGACCAACCCGGCGAACGACAGGGGCCGCGGCGGGTCGGTGAGCGGCCGGGGCTCGGTGCGTTCGGGTCGGGGGTCGACGATGTCGAGGTATGCCGAGGGCTGGGCTTCCTCGCTGCGAACCGCGGTGACGGCGAGGTCCTCGCTGGCCCGGGTCACCGCGACGAGGAAGAGCCGGGTTTCGTCGTGGATGACCGCGGCCCGGGCCGCCCGGTGGTCACCGAGGCGCCCACGGGCGGCATCGACGAGGTCGGCGGCGCCGAGGAGCACTCCGCGCAGGCGCGGGTCGGGCCAGGAGCCCTCCTGGACACCGGCGACGCAGACGACCCGCCACTGCCGCCCCGCGGCCTCGGCGGGGGTGAGCAGGGCGACCGAGTCGGGGTCGGGGGCGTGCCGGGCGAGGGTGTCGGCGGCGACGTCCTGGGCGAGCAGGTGGTCGAGGAAGCCGCTGGGGGCCTGGCCGGGCATCCGCTCGACGTAGCGGGCCGCGGTGTCGAAGAGGGTGAGCACTGCGTCGAGGTCGGTGTCGGCTCGGATGCCGCTCGGGCCGCCGAGGAGGGCGGCGCGTTGCCACACCGGCGCCAGACCACTGGCCTGCCAGAGCGCCCAGAGCAGGGTTTCGATGGTGGCGCCCGGGGTTTGCGCGGCCAACTGGCCGGCGGCGAGGACCCGCGCGACCCGCCGGGCCGGGGCCGCCTCCGGTCCCAGAGCGGCCAGGTGGGCGGGGGCACCCAGGGCCCAGGCGACGAGTTCGGCGCCGGGGCGGGCACCACCGGCGGCGAGTTCCTGGCGGCGGAGGGCGCGCCGCAGCCGCCGCAGCGACAGGGCGTCGCCGCCGCCGAGGGGTGAGGTGATGAGGTCGCTCGCCTCGTCGTCGGTCAGTGCCGGCCCGTCACCACGCAGGACCGCAGCGGCGGCGGTGAGGAGGGGGCGTACGGCGGGGTGATCGCGCACCGGGCGCGCGGACGCCGCCCCGACGGGCACCCCGGCACGCCGCAGCGCCCGCTCGAGGGTGACCATCGTCGCCCCACCTCGGACGATGACGGCCATGTCGGACCAGGGGATGCCGCTGAGCAGGTGGCGGCGGCGCAACCGGTCGGCGATCCACGCGGCCTCCTGGGCGGGCGTGCGGAGCACCTCGACGTCGACGCGGCCCCCACCGACCGCGGAGAAGCGGCGCTGCCCGACCTCGCCGACCGAACCGATATGCCCGCTCACTTGCTCGGCCACCGCGCGCAGCCGCTCCGGCAACCGGTGCCCGTGGCCCAACCGGAGCACCTGCGCCTGCGGCCAACCGGTGAGCATGAGCGCCGGTTCGGCCCCCCGGAAGGTCTGGGTCGCCGCGTCGGGATCACCGAGGAGGACCAGGTCGGGCCCCCCGGTCGAGGTGAGCACGTGGAGGAGTTGGGTCGCGGCCGGGGTGAGTTCGTGGGCGTCGTCGACGACGACGAGGCGCAGCCCGTGGCGCACCTGCGCGAGCAGGTCGGGTTCGTCGGCGAGCCGGGCGGCCGCGGCCCCGAGCAACCAGGCGGGATCGAGCGACCCGGGCGCGGCCAGGGCCGTCACCGCGTCATAGTCGGCGAGGACGGCGGCCGCGGCCACCCACTCGGGGCGATCGTGGGCCAGACCCAGGGCGCGCAACCCCTCCGCTTCGAGGCCCAACTCGACGGCCCGCAAGAGCAGATCCCGCAACTCCCCGCGGAAGGTCCGGGTCGGGACCGCCTCGACCAGGCTGGGAGGCCACGTCGGCGCCAACGCCGGCTCCGCGGCATACCCACTCAACAACTCCCGGAGGATGACGTCTTGCTCCGGGCCGCTGATGAGGCGGGGCACCTCCTCGCCTCGCAGCGCGGCGCGGCGGCGCAACACCCCGAAGGCGAGCGAGTGGGGGGTGCGGGCGAGCGGGCCGCCGCTGGTGCCGGCGACCGCGGCGCTCACCTGGTCGCGCACCCGGGCCGCGGCCCGGCGGGTCGGCGCGATGAGCAGGCATTCCTCGGGGCGCAGCCGGCCCGAGGCGACCTCGGTGACCACCCGCTGGACCGCGACGAACGTCTTGCCCGTGCCCGGCCCCCCGATGACCCGCAGCACCGGGCCGCGGTGGGCGAGCACCGCCGCCTGGTCGGCATCGGGGCGCACGCTGGGGTGCGCCGGTGCCGGCGGGGCGAGGAAGTGGACCACGAGGGGATTCCATCACGGGGCACCGACAGCCCTCCCGGGCCGCGGTCGTCACGGCCGCGACGGCATACCTTCGGGGTCGACCTCGGTGAGCCAGGCGAGGATGCCGCCGCGCACGTCCCAGGCGTCGATCCCGTTGGCGCGCAATGCATCAACGGCTCTCGCCGAGCGCGCGCCGGAGTGGCAGTGGACGTAGACCCGGTCCCCACTCCAGGGCCGCGCCCCGCCAAGCAGGTCGGCCAGCGGCACCGGCAGGGCGCCGGGGATGGTGGCGCCGTCGCGTTCGCCGGGTTCGCGGACGTCGATGAGGGTGGCGCCGGCGGCGAGGAGGCCGGCGAGGTCGCGGGCCGTCACCGTGGGCCGCTCCCCCACCGACGCGTATGCCGTGGGCTCACCGGGCGCGGTCGTGGCGCCGAGCGCTCGGGTCGGGTCGGCGCCGCTGCCGCAGACGGCGCAGTCGGGGCGTCGACGGACAGTCACGACGTCCCAGGTGGCCGCGAGCCCGTCGTGGACGAGGAGGCGCCCGATGAGGGGTTCGCCGATGCCGGTGAGGAGTTTGACGGTTTCGACGGCGAGGAGGGAGCCCAGCGCGCCGACGGTGGCGCCGAGAACCCCGCCCACCGCGCACGAGGGCACCTGGTCGGGGGTGGGTTGCTGCGGGAAGACGCAGTGGTAGCAGGGCCCCTCGCCCGCCGACCACACCGAGAGTTGCCCCTGGTACTGCGACACCGAGGCCCACACGTGCGGCACGAGCAGTCGCGCCGAGGCCTGCGACACCAGGGCCCGGGTGGGGAAGTTGTCGGAGCCGTCGATGACGAGGTCGTAGTCGGCGATGAGGTCGAGTGCGTTGGCCGCCGTGAGCCGGGTCGGGTGGGTGTGGACGGTGACATCGGGGGTGAGGCGGGTCAGGGTGTCGCGGGCGGAGTCCACTTTCGGGCGGCCCACATCCCCCTGCCCATGGATGATCTGGCGCTGGAGGTTGGTGAGGTCGACCAGGTCGTCGTCCACGAGGCCGAGGGTGCCGACGCCGGCGGCGGCGAGGTAGAGCGCGGCCGGCGAGCCCAGGCCGCCGGCCCCGACGAGGAGCACCCGGGCCCCGCGCAGCCGCCGCTGTCCGTCGAGGCCGAGGCCGGGCAGGATGAGGTGCCGCGCGTACCGGGCGCGTTGGGTCGCGTCGAGCATCGGCCCGAGGGGCGCGAGCGGGCGTGGCGACATGCCGGGAACGATAGCCCGGTGTCGCCTGGACGTCGCTGGGGCGCGGTCGCCGAGTTGGTTGCCGCCCCTGGTTTCGTATGCCGCGCCTTGGCGCCGATGGGACGGCGCGTCGGCGTCATGGCTGGTGGGCTGCAGGCGGGGCGGCGTAGGTGGTGGGTGCTTGGCTGGGGTCGTCCCAGAGGCTGTGGGTGAGGGCCCTGCCGAGCCTGGGCTCGTCCGCGGAGGTGGTCGGCCGGGGGTAGTGGAGGGCGTCGTAGAGGGCGAAGCGATGGGTGTCGAAGACAGCGCTGACGAGGGTGGCGTAGGTGTCGGCGGCGGCGGGGACCCACCAGCGCCAGATCGCGAAGGCCACGACAAGCCCGACGCCGAGTGCTGGGAGCCAGAGGAAACCGAGAACGCACGACAGGACAGCCCAGGTCCAGGCGGTGACGGCGTTGTTGAGTTGGGTTCTCGCGGTGGTGAGGTCGCTGCGTGGTTGCTCAGGTAGGACGAGCCAGAGTTGCGGCCACACGATGACGGCGTCGAGTCCGTACCAGGTGGCGGGGCGCCGTTCGCCGGCGCGGATGATGTTGCCGATCCTGGTGGGCATGAGTTGGTCGTCCGGCGGGAACCGCCGGAGCGCGGCCGAGGCAGCGGCGATGGCGTCGGTGGTGGCCTCGGGGGCAGGTGGCAGGGTTTGGAGTTCCTGGACTTTCCGGTGCCAGCGGGCGATTCGTTTGGTCCAGAGGCGATTGACCAAGCGCGGCCAATAGCCCTCGAGGAGGCGGAGGACGGGGAGGGTGAGGCGCTCGACAACGAGACTGCTCGCCGAGAGCACGATGATGGCGATGATGCTCGTCGCGAGGAGGGTGGCGAGCCCGGTGTCTGAGGTGAGGGCGCGGACCGTGTCCTGCACATAGCGCCACCCGCCCTGGTGGATGGCCCACATGGCGACAGCCCAGGTCCAGAACACCAGGCCGGCACCCCCGCTGGCGAAGAGTCGCTTGGACAGGGCAGTGCCCGTCTCCTCCCAGAACTTCGTCATGTGTCCGGGTTTTCGCGGACGAGAGGGACGTGATGCTCCGTGCATGACCCGACGTCTTCTGGGCGCCCGTGCTGGATCCCCCGAAAGTGCCCGGGTGGGGGCTCCGGGCAGGTCCAGATGGTGACGAACTCCGCACCCAGTGCCCCGGGGAGACCCTGATACGCGTTGGTGTCCCGAGCGCGTGGCGCCGTGGTGACCGCGCTTTGGGCTGGGTGATCCTCGTACCTGTGCAGGTGGGCGCCGAGGTCTGAGTCCTCAGCCACCTGCCGGATGAGCGATGCCGCGGTCTCAGCGTCTTCGTCCGCCATGGCCTGAGCGAAGGCGGCGTCGAGGTCGATATAGGTGCCTTTCCGCAGCCGCGGGAGATCGCCGCGCAGAATTGCCGCGGCCCGAATGGTACGAACGTCCTTCTCATCGGCCATGTCGCTCATCGTTTCAGGCTTGGCAGCGATTGAATAGCCCATCAGAGGTCGAGTCGAATGCGCTGGCGCGACCGATGAGGAGGAGCGGACATGACAGCTACCGAGGACGCCTTGGCGCTCCTTCGAGGGGTGCTCAGCCTGATGGAGCCGACCCGGTCCCAGCACTTGGGTGCGCCGGAGACCTTGGCCGCGGTCGACGTGCTCACCCAGGCCGTCGACGCGGACAGCGGCACCCTGGCCGCCCGGCACGCCCTCGGGTGGTGGCATGAATTGAGCGCACCCTCCGCCAGCGAGCAAGAGCGCGCCGAGCATCGTCGGAATGCCGAGGAATTGCTCCTACCGGCCTACCTGGCCGCTCCCGATTCTGTCCCTCCCCGGGTTCGCACCAGGTGGGAGTCTGCGGCAAGCACTGCCGACCGCCGCGCGGCGGAACTGTACGAGGGACTGAACGCCGGTGACGGCGCTGTCGACCCCGACGAGATGGTCGACGCCCACCGACGCGTGGTCGCCCTCACGCCCCTGAACGACTCGCAGCGATTTGGACACCTGACGAACCTCGGAAATGCGCTGCACACCCGGTTCCAACGCCTCGGCGACCTCAACGACCTCACCGAGGCCATCACCACCACCCGCGACGCCGTCACCGCCACCCCACCCACCCACCTCGACCGAGCCATCTACCTCTCGAACCTCGGGGCCGCACTGCACACCCGGTTCGAACATATCGGGGACCTCGACGACCTCACCGAGGCCATCACCACCACCCGCGACGCCGTCACCGCCACCCCACCCACCCACCCCGACCGAGCCATGTACCTCTCGAACCTCGGGAACGCACTGCAGACCCGGTTCGAACGCCTCGGCGACCTGAACGACCTCACCGAGGCCATCACCACCACCCGCGACGCCGTCACCGCCACCCCACCCACCCACCCCGACCGAGCCATGTACCTCTCGAACCTCGGG
>Ga0116175_1000027_pt1 | contig 127118 bp, 108 predicted proteins | sample AD_UKC125_MetaG_FD_89802 | JGI IMG/M metagenome (GOLD analysis project Ga0116175, IMG submission 89802) | Active sludge microbial communities of municipal wastewater-treating anaerobic digesters from USA - AD_UKC125_MetaG | ecosystem: Engineered > Bioreactor > Anaerobic > Digestate | place... | reverse complement strand
GAGATGATCCGGTTACGGGACCAGTCGTGTGCCGCACCCTGGTGTGACGCCCCCATCCGGGACATCGACCACACCCACCCGTACCGGGACGGCGGGGCCACCAGTTACGTCAACGGGGAAGGGTTATGCCGCCGGTGCAACGACACCAAAGAACAACCCGGCTGGCACGTCACCCTCCACCAGGAACGCCCCGACACTCAGGCGGACACCACCCGGCGCGCCAGCCTCAACCCCGACCACGCCGAGCAGGTCGACACCACCCGGCGTGTCACCTGGACCACCCCCACCGGACACACCCACACCACCAGCCCACCACCCCTGCTCGGACCCGGCTGGCACCCACCACCCCCTGATCTCGCAGACGACAAGGCTGAGGACGGACCCGGTATCCCCAGTCCGGGCTGGCACCCGCCCCCGCCGCCTGGTCTGGCCGACGACACCAGCCCACCACCCCTACTCGGCCCCGGCTCCCACGCAACCCCACCACCAACCGTCGCTGACGACAAGGGGCCCCCGCTATCAACCCTCGTCGACATCATCTGGACCCCGAACAGCTCCCTAGAAATCCACCTCGACGCCGCCTAACGCGCCCGCCAACAGCACTCGCGGTTGGGTCACCCAGGCGCCGGCCACGACTGCCACTGCCGACCACGAGACCCGGCTCCCCGCTCTGCGCGCAGGAGGACCAACACGCCCCAGCACCACCATGCCCGACCTCGAGCGCGTCCCCGCTGCCCCGGCCCCACCGCCGAGCCCGCACACACCGCCGCGCCGAACACGGTTTGCGACCCCCGATGCTACGCAAGATGGGGCGAGCACCCCGCCTACTGCGCGGTAGCCAGCATCAAGACGGGCCTTGCCGCACGCCTCGACGATGGTCCGCCCCAGCCCAGTTCCTGCCCGAAACAGCAGCGTGGCCTCGCCAGGATCAGCGCGGCATACGTAGCGAGCCGTCGCGCGCCACATCCCGGGTGAACGCGACGATCCCGAACCCGCACCGCGGCATTCGCGGCACGAGCAACTCGGCGAAAGCCGCGCACGAGACCCCAATCGCAGTGTCCCGCTGCCGCCAAGGGGGAGCCGCTCGCCTGCGCCGGTGCCGCTGCGTTCAGATATCAGCCGGACTTGCAGTGGGAAAGGGGCACTTCGCACCCCGACAGTCGGGGTGCGAAGTGGACGCTAGGCACTTCAGGCGGGAAAAGAGTGACCGGTGGGGCGAGCGCTACTCGGTCACGAGGGAGTAAGCGCTGATGCGGCGCATCCGCGAACCGGCGACCCACGTTACGAGCCACGCGAGCACCAGCACCCCCACACCGACGCAGACGACCAGCCACGCCTCGGGCGTGACCTCGGCCACCAGCCCGAGCGGCCGGAACAGCAAGCGCACCAGCGGTTGCAGCGTGACCGCGCCCACGACCGCGCCGAGCACCACCCCGCCGGCCACGGCGGGCATGAGAGTCCACCGGACCTGCCGCATGAGGTCGCGCTGGGTGAACCCGAAGGCCTTGCTCACCCCGAGCGTGCGCCGGGACCGGACGATCAGGCCACCGACGACGAGCGTGACGACGAGGACGGTGACCGCGCCCGTGAGGCCCAGGACCGTGGCCCGGACCAGCGGAACCGCCGACAGGTACCCCCGCAGTTGGGAGAGCACGTCGCCGCGCACGTCGACGACACGGTCGACCTCATCGGCGAACGACGCACCGATCGCGGCGACCACGGCGGGCCGGTCGTCGGCCATCACGGCCAACTGCTCGTGGGTGAACCCCGGGACCAATTGCTGGAAGCCGCCGGTGGTGACGAGCACTACCTGACCGAGGGTGCGCCCGGTGGAGAGCAGCCCGGTGACGACGTAGCCGTGCGAACCGGCACCCAGGTCGAGGGTGAGGGTGTCCCCGACGTCGGCGCCGAACCGGTCCGCCGCCCCTACCCCGAGAGCAACCTCATTGGTATGCCGCGGCAGCCGGCCCGTCGACAGCGTCTTCTCCTGCCACAGTTCGGGTCGGTCGGTGACGAGGAACTGGGTGGCGGTGCCCTGAAGCGTGCGCACCACGTTGGAGGCGGGGAAGACCGCCGTGACGTGCGGCATCGTCTCGATGCGGTGCGCGAGGGCGTCAAGGTCGGCCGTGGGCTTGGCGACCACCGAGACATCCTCGACCTGCCCGACGAGCAGCCGGGTGGAGCGGTCGGGATCCCCGAGAAGGGCCACCGTGAGGTTGAGGCCGACGACGGCCGCGAACGTCGCGGTGGCGATGGTCACCCCAACCACGAGCGTCTGCGGCAGGTGCCGCAGCGAGGCCTTGAGGCCGAGAAGCATGGGCAGCGGCCCCCGGGCGCGATCGAGCGGGAACCGGGTGGTCCGGAACGAATGGGTGGGCAGGCCCTCGCGCAGCGCTGCCACCGTGCTCACCCGGCGCACCCGCAGGGCCGTGACGAAGGAGATGAGCGCCATGAAGCCGACGAGCAACGCGACCACAGCGACGAGCGGCACCGGGGCGAACGAGGGGTCCCAGACGATGCCGCTCTGCTCCTGGAAGGTGGCCGCTATGGCCGGCAGCACGGCATACGAGACCCCGACTCCGGCGACGGCACCGACAGCCGTTGCGAGCGTCGAAGACCCGACCACGGCGGCCATGACCGCCCCGGTCGTGAAGCCGGCGGCCCGCAGGCTCCCGATCGAGGGCATGTCGGTGGTGATGAGGGCACCGAGGAGATAGCGCATGACGATCGCCGTGACGACGAGAATGATCAGGGCCAACGCGATCATGATGGCGACGAACAACGTGGTCGACGTGGTCGCGGCCTTCTGGAACAAGTCGAGCCCGAGCATCCACACCACCCGCACGGCCGTGGCCGGTTCCGGGCTGGCGGGCCGGGCGAGGCCGGCGGGCCGGGCGGAGCCGGCGGAGTGGGCGGACACCAGCGCCGACTCGACGGCGGACGTGGCCGCCGAGGAGGAGCCGCCGGCGTCGACCTTGACGAGCAGGCCGGATCCGAACCCGGGGCCAGGGTTCGCGGCAGCATCGGTGTGCCGTTGGCCGATGAGGAACAGGCCCATGCCCGGGCTTCCGCTGTAGGTGCTCTCGATGAACCCGGCGACGTGGAAGGTCGCGGTGCCGGCGGAGGTGTGGATGGCGATCGGGTCGCCGAGGCGGTACCGCGCCGCCCCGGCGAGGGCGATCGGCACCCAGAGCGGCCGCTCGAGCGGGCGGGCGGTCTCCTCGACGACCGAGAAGCGACCCAGGGCCCCTGGGGCGTCCATGTCGAAGAGGACGACGGTGCTCGTCAGCGACCCGGATTCGACGTCGATGCGACCCTGGGCGATCCACGCCGGCTCGCCCTCGACGGTGGTTACGGCGGGCTCGGCGCGCAGCCTCCCGAGGAACGCCTCGGCACCGGGCGGGTTGGTCGTGACCGCGAGGGCATCGGGGGAACGCCAGTGGCGCGCCTTGTCCCCGATGTTCGACCGGTACCCGGTCGACAGGAGCGCGGCCAGGTTCAGCAGGCCGGCGGCCACGAGCGTGAGGGCCAGCAGGGCCACCATTTGGCCGGGGCGTTTGCGCAGGTCACGGCGCATGAGGAGAGACATCGCGCGCATCGTCACCACCCCATGTCGGCGAGGAACGCGACGAGTTGGGTATGCCGCGCGGCCGCGGCCGCATCGGCCCGCCCGGGTGCGTCGTGGGTGTGGCCGGTAGCGTCGAGGTGGGCCGGTCCGAGGTCGAGTTCGCCCCGGATGGTGCCGTCGCGGAGGTAGAGCACCCGGCTGCCGCGGCCCGCCGAGCGCAGGTCGTGCGTCACCATGACGATGGTCTGGCCGGTGGCGTTGACCTCTTGGAGCAGGTCGAGGACGACCCGGGAAAACTCGGAGTTGAGTTGGCCGGTGGGTTCGTCGGCGAAGAACACCGAGGGGGAGTTGATGAGGCCCCGGACGAGGGCCACGCGGGCCGCCTCACCTCCGGAGAGCATCGAGGGGAACTTCTCCTGGTCGGCGGGGGTGATGCCGACGAGGTTGAACAGTTCCTGCGCCCGAGCCCGCACCTGGGCTCGGCGCCCGGTGAGCAAGCCGACGGCCATGACGTTGTCCATGACCGAGAGCGCGTCGAGCAGGTAGATCTGCTGGAACATGAAGCCGCAGTGGGCCCGACGGAAGCGGGCGAGCGCGTCCTCGGAACGGCTCGAGATCTCCTCCCCGGCGACGGTCACGGTGCCGAGGGTGGGGCGGTCCATCCCGGAGAGGGCGTAGAGCAGCGTCGATTTCCCCGACCCCGAGGGCCCCATGATGACGGTGAAGCTGCCCTCCTCGACGGTGAGGTCGAGATTCTTGAGGACGTGCTGCTGGACCCCGGCGTTCGAGAACGTCTTGGAGAGCTTCTCGGTGGTGATGATGGCGGGCATGTTTCGACGGTAGCCAGGGGGCCCCGACGAGGCCCTTGCCAAATCCCTACAACTCTCCTAACTCTCGCGCGCACCTCATCTGCGGGCGCGGGCCCCCCGAGCCCCGACCGTCGCGCCGTAAACATTCGACCAATAGGTGGATTGTGGACGCGCCGGGCCCCCGCGTGCGGACCGTGCCGCGTCAACATTCGACCAATTGGTGGGTTGTGGACGCGGCGGGCCCCCCGAGCCCGGGCCGTGCCGCGTCAACATTTGACCAATTGGTGGGTTGTGGACGCGCTCCCCAGTCTCGACACCATCTCCCGGGTCAGGCCAGCGGGATGCCGATCCGCACCGTGAACCCGGGCCCGGACGCGATCGCGAGTGTCCCGCCCATCCGCTCCATGAGCTGGGCGGCGATGAACAGCCCAAGCCCGCTGCCCGGCATACCGGCCGCGTTCGCCCCCCGGATGCCGCGGGCCATGACCGACTCGACCTCCTCCGGGAGGACTCCCGGGCCGCTGTCGGTGACGGCGAGGGTCAGGAACGGGCCGTCGAAGGCGCCGCGCACCTCGATCGGGGTGCCGGCGTATTTCGCCGAGTTGGCCACGACGTTGTCGAAGACCTGCTGGAGTCGCAGCGGGTCGTAGCGAACGAGAGCATCCGGGATATCCACGACCTCGATGAGCGACCCCGGATCGGCCCGGGCGAGCAACGCAGCCAGCTCCTGAGTGGACGTCTCCACAGGCGTGATCGTCAGGGCGTCGATCTCGGCCAAGTTCGTCGCCTCCAGGTCGTTCATCAACTCCTGGATCTGCGCCGACTTGGCCAGGATGACCCCGAGCCGCTCCCGCGCTTTGGCATCGCTGCTCTCCAGCGCCAACACCTCCGCGCTGGCGCTGATGGCTGCCACCGGGGTGCGGATGTCGTGCCCGAGCTGGGCGATCAACGCGCGCCGGGCGGCGTGGGCGGCCGCTTCGCGGCGGCGCGCCGCCGCCAACTCGACCCGCATGAGGTCGAAGGATTCGGTCCAGGCCCCGAAGAGGTTGCGGCGATCCATGGCCAGCGGGGCGTCGAGGTCACCGGCGGCGACCTCGACGGCGAAGCGGCGCAACCGGCCAAAGGGCCGGACCACCTGGACATAGGTGAGCACGGCCCACCCGCCGACGAGCAGGAGCAGCACGCCCACGGCCGCCGTGGCCACGACGGCACTCTCGCGCTGACGGTCAGCGAGCTGCGCGGCATACGGGTCGAGGTAGTAGAGGGTGGCCACCTCGGTGCCGCCGACGACGATCGGCGCGGCGGCGGCACGAGCCGAAACCGCGGCGAGCGGATCGGCGACCACCGGGCCGCGAGCGACGACGACGCGACCGCCACGGTCGACGATAGTGAACTGAGCCCCAGCCGGATAAGCCCCTGAACCCGGGTTCGGCCAGGTCTCGGTCGCGGTGCGCACCGTGTCGTTGAAGCCGACGATATCCGCGGGCGGGGCGGGCCGGGTGGCCTGCCACCACACGAGCGCGAGGGCGGCCCCGGCGACGACGAGCGCGCCGAGCAGCGAGGCGAGCAGCCGTCTCACGGGCGCGCCTCGAAGAGGTAACCGCGCCCCCAGACCGTCTTGACGTAGCGCGGCCGGTCGGGGTCGACCTCGATGCGTTGGCGCAACCGCCGGATGTGGACGGTGAGGGTGCCCTCGGACGTGAACGGCTCACCCCACACCTCGTCGAAGATCTCCTGCTTGGTGACGACCTGCCCGGCCCGGGCGACCAGGCAACGCAACAGTCGGTCCTCCATCGCCGGCAGGGTCAGTTCGGCGCCATCGAGCCAGGTCCGCCCGGTGGTCGCGTCCACCCGCAACCGCCCGTCGTCATAGCCGTCATCCGGTATGCCGCTGCGCGCCAACGCCCGTCGCACCTTGGCGAGGAGCACCCCGAGCGAGAACGGCTTGGTGATGTAGTCATCGCCCCCCACGGTGAGCGCCAAGATCTGGTCGTCGTCGCCGGTGCGGGCGCTGAGGAAGAGGATCGGCACGTCGTGGTGTTCGCGCAGGCGCCGACAGAAGGCGAAACCGTTCATGCCCGGCAGGTTGACGTCGAGGAGGATGACCCCGGGAGGTTCCTCGCGGACGGCCCGCAGTCCGGCCTCGGCGCTGGACTCGGTGCGCACGGTGAGGTCGAAGGCGCGCAGGTAGTCGGCGGTGGCCTCGGCGAGGTCGTGTTCGTCGTCGATGAGGAGCACATCGACGGCCATGGGTTCAGGGTAGCCAGCCGCAGCCGTGGCGTGGGTCAGGCGCGGGCGTGAGCGATGTGGTCCAGTTGCCGCCAGACCAGGGCGAGCGTCACTCCGGCCCCGGCGAAGGCGAACCAGAACGGCGCCGCCGCACCCCACTGACGAGCAATGACGCCGCCGAGGAACTGACCGACGAGCAGGCCGGCCACCAGCCCGAACATATAGACACTGCCCACGCGCCCCTGCAGGTCAAGGGGGGTGGCGCGCTGCCGCACGGCGTTCGACACCGAGCCCCAGACGAAGGCGTAGCCCCCGAAGACGACCATGAGCGCGAGCGCGACGGGCAGCGCCGTCGTCAGGGCCAGCGCGGCATGGACGAGCACCTCGAGGGTGAGGCGGACCTTCATGAGGGCACCGAGGTCGAAGCGCCGCTCCAGCCAGTCGTAGCCCGCGATGCTCACCAGCCCGCCGAGACCGGTGGCCGTCGACAGCGCCCCGAAGCCCACCGGCCCGACCCCGAGCCGTTCCTGAGCCCAGTAGACGAGCACCCCCCACGGCGCCCCCCAGGTGAGGTTGAAGAAGAAGATGACGAGGGACAGGGTCCGCACCGCCGGGGTGCGCCAAATCCAGGCCAGCCCGTCGAGGATGTCGCGCCCGACGTGCTGTTGGGTCCGGTCGACGGCCGCGGTATGCCGCGTGAGCCCGATCCGCGTGAACAGCCAGGCCGCGAGCAGCAAGGCCACGGCCTGCACCCCGAACGGGAGTGCCATACCCGCGGCGAACAGCAGGGCCCCCACCGGCGGGCCGACCAACTCGTTGGCGACGAGATAGCCGGCCATGACCCGGGCATTGCCGACCCCTAAGTCGGCGGGCTCGACGATCATCGGCAACACGGCCCGGGTGCCGGCGTCGGCGAACTGCTCGGCCAACCCGACGAGCAGCATGGCGACGAGCACGACCTCGATCGAGACCCGACCGGTGGCGATCATGGCGATCAGCCCGGCGATGACCAGGGCACGCAGGACGTTGGCGACGACGACGAGCCGGACCCGGCTGACCCGGTCCGCCAGCGCACCGGCATACAAACCGATGACGAGGGTGGGCACCCGCTGGACCATGGCGGCCGAGGCGATGAGGAGCGGGTTGCGGGTCTGGGAGGCGACGAGCAGCGGACCGGCCGCGAGGGCGATGCCGTCGCCAAGGTTGCCGACCCACACCGAGGCGAGGTTCCACCGAAACGCCCGCCCCATCCGTGGGGGAGCGATGAGGTCGAGGAGCCGGGGCACGAGGGGCCACGCTACCGAGCGCCTGAGGCCGAGGCGAACGGATTACTCTCGGGTCATGGAGCGCACCGCCGTCGCCATTGCCGCGGATGTCCGGGCCGGGCGGAGCAGCGCCCGCGCCGAAATCGAGGCCGCGCTGGCCCGCATCGAGGCGGCCGACCCGGCCCTCAACGCGTTGACGCTCGTGCGGGGCACCGAGGCGCTCGCCGAGGCCGACGCGCTCGACGCCGGTGGGCCCGGCCACGACGGGCCGCTCGCCGGGGTGCCGATCGCGGTGAAGGAGGAGTATGCCGTCACCGGCACCGTCACGACCCTCGGCGGCCGGGGCAACTCGAACCCGGCGAGCGCCGATTCAGAGGTGATCCGGCGGCTGCGGGCCGCGGGCGGCATCATCGTGGCCAAAGCGACGATGCCCGAGTTCGGGCAGTTCCCGTTCACCGAGAGCCAGCGGTACGGCATCACCCGCAACCCCTGGGGCCTCGATTTCGGGCCGGCGGGGTCTTCGGGCGGGTCGGCGGTGGCGGTCGCGGCGGGCCTGGTACCGATCGGGATGGGCGCCGACGGGGGCGGCTCGATCCGGCTCCCGGCCTCGTGCACGGGCCTGGTCGGGCTCAAGCCGACCCGCGGCCTGGTCTCGCCGGCGCCGCTGCGGCAGCACTGGTTCGGGCTCGTCGTCCTCGGTGGCCTCACGCGCACCGTGGGCGATCAGGCGCTCATGCTCGACGTCATCGCCGGCTCGCTCCCGACGGACCGTTGGCGCTGCGAACCGCCGGTGCAGTCGTATGCCGCGGCGGCAGCGAGCGACCCGCCGCGGCTGCGGGTGGCGTGGACGACCAAACCGGTCATGGCCGGGCTGCGGACCGACCCGCAGGTGGCCGCGGCGACCGAGCGGATCGTGCGCGTCTTGGCGGGGTTGGGTCATCGGGTGGGGCATGTGTGGCCGTCGTGGCCGGTGCCGACGGCGCCGTTCCTCACCCAGTTCTACGCAGGAATGCGCGAGGAAGCGGGGCAGGTCGAGCACCCCGAACTCCTCGAGCCGCGCACGCGCCAGACGGCGCGGCTGGCCGCGTGGGCGAGTCCGCGGGTCGTCGAGCACTCGCTGCGCCGCGGCGAGAAGATCGCCGCGGCCCTCGACGAGAACGTGCTCGGCGCGGCCGATGTCATGCTGTTGCCGGCCATGCCACGCACCACGCCCCGCGTGGGCCTTCTCGACGGCCTCGACACGGTGCGCGCCCAACTGGTGAGCACGCCCTATGTCTCCAATGCGGCGATCTTCAACGTGTCCGGACACCCGGCCTTGGTCGTTCCCGCGGGACTCGACGACCACGGCATACCGATCGGGGTGCAGTTGGTGGCGCGCCGAGGCCGCGACGACCTGCTGTTGGCGGTGGCCGGCGAGTTGGAGCGCGCCGGAGCCTGGGCCGCGCTGGACGCGGGCTGATCGGCATGAACCGCTGGTGGGGCAGGCCCCATGGCGTGTTCTCCCAGTGGGCGCGGGGCTACCTGGTCCTGGTCGTCGCCGTCCCCGTGACCTTCTGGGTAACCACGGTCGTGATGCAGGCCGGCGGCCAGCGGTGCTTCGCCCAGGGGAGCGGTCAGGGGTTCGACTGCCTGAACTGGCTGGCCTATGGAATGTTCGCCGGGGTGGCCGTGGGGCTTGCCTTGTATGCCGTGGGGATCCGACTCCTCGGCCTTGGCTGGGGGCATCTGCTCCTGAGCGTGGGCGGGTGGGTGATGGGGTGGTTTGTCTTGTCCGCGCTCGGCCTTGGGGGTGCCTGGGTCGTGTTCGCCCCGGCGTGGCCGCTGGTGGCGCTGCTGCCGGGAGCAACGTGGCCCTCCGGGTGGATCGACCGGTGGAGATCGAGCACGGGGCACACGGGAGCGGACGCGCGCACACGCTCTGCCCCGCGCGGGCGTCAATTGTCGCCACGAGAACTGCTCATCAGCATGGCTGCGGGCCTGGTTGCACTGCTGGTGGTGATCCTCGTCCTGACCTTCGCGGCGGAGGGTCAGTCGATGGCGGGGAGCGAACGGCAGATCGCGGACGCCGGGGTGGAGGTGTGGGCGCCTCCGGACTCGTTCGGCTATCGGTGGTTCGTGGCGCCGCACTCGGGGAGGTTGACGTATTCCATTGTGGATTCCGACGGCACCTCCTGGGATGTCACGGTCGTGTCCGCGGCGTCGGGGAGCGAACGGGACCTGGTGGCGCCCGGGGCGGTCATCCGCACCCGCGGGAAGGCCGTGGTGAGGGTGCTCGCTCGTCGCAGAGTCCCGGATGACTCCACCACCGGCCGGGGGCCTGACGTGCCTGCGCGAGAACTGTCCGATTTCGCCGGCAGCATGCAGCGCCGCTCGCCGTCGTGGCTGGCTGCCCGTGAGACCCTGCTTCACCGCCTCGTGAGTCGATTGCTCAGCCCGTAGTGGAGTCAGGACAGGCCAAGCGGGGGCCAGCGTGGACGGGAGACGCCCGGGGATCCTGGGGGGAATTGCCTGCCACGGGACACGGTCGGTCCATGAGCGACACCGAAGACCCCACGGAGCCGAAGTAGCACTTTGGGCTGGCTCAGCGCGTGGGGAGTCCCATGGCGCTCTCATCGTCTTCGTGGCTTTGCGCTCCGCATGAGGCTGCCCGGTCGCCCGAGCCCCCGCCCGGCTCCGACCGGTGGTAGGCGGGCCGGGCTACCACAGGGTGGGCACGGCATACGCCTCAAGCGTGCGATCGGCGGTGACGAGCGTGGCCTCCTCGACCAGCGCCTGGGCGACCAGGAGGCGGTCGAAGGGGTCGCGGTGATGCCAGGGCAACTTCTCCACGGCTGCGGCATGGGCGGCGGTGATCGGCAGGGGCGCGAAGGGAAGCCGGTCCAACGCGTGTGACCAGCGGTCTTCGATCGTGAGTTTGCCCAGGGAGCGCTTGAGGGCAATCTCCCACACGCTCACGGCACTGACGAGCACGGTGTTGGCCGGTTGGGTGAGGTGGTCGACCACCGGCTCGGGGATGGCGCTGCGGTCTCCGAGGAGGAGCCACAGGACGACGTGAGTGTCGAGGAGGAGTCGGTGCGTCACGCCGACCCCGGTGGCAGGTACTCGGCGAAATCTGCGGGTGTCTCGTCGAAATCGGCGCCGAGGTGGCCCTTCACATCCCCCCAGATCGACCGCGGCCGGGTCTCCGGAGCGGGCACGAGCAGTGCCACCCGGTGCGGTCCGCGCCGGATGGTCACCGACTCGCCGGCTTCGACCCGGCGCAACAGCCGGGAGAGGTGGGTCTTGGCCTCCTGGACGGTCACTTCCATGCTCCGATCCTCGCGCTCGACGCCTATCTGGTCAACTAGGTTGGTCGACTGAGTTCTCGTCTCAAGGGGCGCCTGGCGCTGGTGTCGGCGCGGGCAGCCGGTGGCGGCGGGTAGACTGAGCACACGACCGGTTTCGTGCCGGTCGAATTCGCGCGTCCGTTGCCGGTCACCACACCGGGGCGCGCCTTGGTCAGTGGCGTATGCCGCCCGCTTCCGCGAGGAGGCGAGCACCCGGCATACGTTGTCCAGGGTCGTTCGGGCGCCAGGCAGGTGGGCACACTCCCGTGCGCCACCGACGGAACTGAACAACGCACAAGGAGACGCCCTCATGGCCGTCGTCACCATGCGCCAGCTCCTCGAGAGCGGCGTCCACTTCGGGCACCAGACCCGACGCTGGAACCCCAAGATGAAGCGCTTCATCATGACCGAGCGCAACGGCATCTACATCATCGACCTGCAGCAGTCGGTGACCTACATCAACAACGCCTACGAGTTCGTCAAGCAGACCGTCGCCCACGGCGGCACCATCCTGTTCGTCGGCACCAAGAAGCAGGCCCAGGAGCCGGTCGCCGAGCAGGCGACCCGGGTGGGGATGCCCTACGTCAACCACCGCTGGCTCGGTGGGATGCTCACCAACTTCCAGACGATCTCCAAGCGCCTCACCCGCCTCAAGGAGCTCGAGGAGATCAACTTCGACGACGTGGCCGGTTCCGGGCACACCAAGAAGGAACTCCTCATCCTCCAGCGCGAGAAGGACAAGCTCGAGAAGACCCTCGGCGGCATCCGCTCGATGAGCCGCGTGCCCTCGGCCGTGTGGATCGTCGACACCAAGAAGGAACACCTCGCCGTCGACGAGGCCCGCAAGCTCGGTCTGCCGGTCATCGCCATCCTCGACACCAACTGCGACCCCGACGAGGTCGACTACAAGATCCCGGGCAACGACGACGCGATCCGTTCGGTCACCCTGCTCACCCGGGTCATCGCCGACGCCGTCGCCGAGGGCCTGGTCGCCCGCTCCGGCGCGAGCGCTGCCGGCACCGAGGGTGTCGTCGAGGAAGAGCCGCTGGCCGAGTGGGAGCGCGAGCTCCTCGGCGCCGACGCGACGGCCGCCGAGCCGGTCGCGGCGGTCGAGGCCGCCCCGGTCGCCGAGGCCGTCGAGGCCGCGCCCGAGGCGAGCGAAGCGCCCGCTGCCGACACCGACGAGGCGCCGGCGCAGGGCTGAGCCCGCCCGACCCCCACGCCCACTTTCACCACCCACCGAAAGAGCGAAAACGACACCATGGCGAACTACACCACCGCCGACATCAAGGCCCTGCGCGAGAAGACCGCGGCCGGCATGATGGACGTCAAGAAGGCCCTCGACGAGGCCGACGGCGACATGGCCAAGGCCGAGGACATCCTGCGCGTCAAGGGCCTCAAGGGCGTGACCAAGCGTGAGGGCCGCACGGCCTCCAACGGCCTGGTCACCGCCGTCGCCGAGGGCGGCGAGGGCACCCTCGTCGAGGTCCTCTGCGAGACCGACTTCGTCGCCAAGGGCGACCGGTTCGGGGCTCTGGCCCAGCAGATCCTCGACCAGGCCGTGGCCACCAAGTCCACCGACGCCGCGACCCTGCTCGCCTCGACGCTGCCCGACGGGCGCACCGTCCAGGCCCTCGTCGACGAGGCCAACGCCACCATCGGCGAAAAGATCGAGGTCAAGCGGGTGGCCCACCTCGAGGGCGACCACGTGGCCTCCTACCTGCACAAGACCAGCCCCGACCTTCCCGCGCAGATCGGCGTGCTGCTCGCCACGACCGGCGAGGGCCGCGAGATCGCCCGCGACATCGCCATGCACATCGCGGCGTTCGCGCCGAGCGTCCTCACCCGCGACGAGATCGACCCGGCCGTGGTCGAGCACGAGCGCAAGGTCGCCGAGGACACCGCCAAGGAAGAGGGCAAGCCCGAGGCCGCCCTGCCGCGCATCATCGAGGGCCGCGTCAACGGCTTCTTCAAGGAGACCGTGCTGCTGGAGCAGGCGTTCGCCAAGGAAATGAAGAAGACCGTTGCGGTGATCCTCAAGGAGGCCGGTGCCGACGTCACCGCCTTCGCCCGGTTCCGCGTCGGGGCCTGATCCGCACCCCGTCCCGATAGCCGTATGCCGCCCGCTCACCGTGAGCGGGCGGCATACGCGTCTCACAGGGGGGTCACTCCCAGGTGCGGTTGTCCACGATCCCTGGGGCGTCCGGGGGCAGTCCGGCGACCACCTCGACGGCGCAGGTGAACCGCAGACCGGAGCGGATGCGCGCTGCCACGTCGGCGCGCACGACATCGACGTCGGCGCCGGGCTCGACCACGACGGCGCAGGTGAGATCGTCACGATGCTCGACGCGCTCGATCCGGAACTGCCAACGCTCGACCCCATCGACCGCGTCGAGCAGGGCCGCGGCTTGCTGTGGGTGCAGGAACATCCCGCGCACCTTGACCGCGCTGCCGACCCTGCCGAGCACACCGGCGAGACGCAGCGAGCCGGCCCGCCCGAGGCGCCACCGGGACAAGTCGCCGGTGCCGAAGCGCACGAGGGGATAGTGGGTTCGGGCGAGCGAGACGACGACCTCGCCGACGTCCCCGATCGGCACCGGTATGCCGTCGGGGTCGCACACCTCGAGATAGCACCCCGGCGCCGGCAGCAGGCCGCCTCCGGGTTCGTCCTCGAAGGCGAGATTGCCCGCTTCAGCCGTGCCGTAGGCCATGAGGACCCGGGGCACCCGCTCGGTGAGGCGGGCGCGCAGCGTGTCTGGCAGCGGCTCGGCGGTGACGAGCGCCGAGCTCAGCCGCCAGCGGTCCGGGTCCAGACCGAGTTGGTCGTAGCGGTCGAACAGGGTGTTGAGGTAGCTCGGCAGGCCGATATAGGCGGTGACGCCGAGGTCGGCCATGGCCTGCACCTGGAGGTCCTGGTTCCCGATCCCCGCCGGGATGACCCGTGCGCCCACGGCCCTCGCGCCCTCCTCGAACATCGCTCCCGCCGGGGAGAGGTGGTAGCCGAAGCAGTTGAGGACAAGGTCGTCATCACCTATGCCGACAGCCCGCAAGGCAGCGCTCCAGCGCCACGGGTCGGGGCCCTCCAGCTGCGGCTCGTACAGCGGGCCGGGGGACTGGAAGACCTTGGCGACCGGAGCCGTCGTCAAGAGCAGGCCCCCCAGGTGCGGGGCCGACCGCTGGATCGCCACCAAGTCGTCCTTGGACATGACCGGGAACTCCGGCCAGCGCTCGGCCAGGTCCTCGGCACGAAGGCCCGCTGAGGACAGCCGCTCGCGCAGCACCGGTGCCTCATGCGCCGCCGAGGCTGCGGCGCCGGCGACGGCCGGGAAGGTGGCCCGGTGGTACTCCTCGTGGGCCCGGTCGAGGTCTGCAGTCATGTCGCCCTCACAGCCAGCGCTTGCGGCGCTTGTAGTGTTTGACCTCTCGGAAGCTCTTTCGGCCACCGGACTCCCCGAGGCCGAGGTAGAACTCCTTGACGTCCGGGTTGTCGCGCAGCTCGTCAGCCACGCCCTCGAGCACGACGCGCCCCTGCTCCATGATGTAGCCGCGGTCGGCAATCTCCAGGGCGCGTCGGGCGTTCTGCTCGATGACCAAGACGGTGAGCCCCATCTGTGCGTTGATCCGCTTGATGAAGGCGAAGATGTCCTGGACGAGGAGCGGGGCCAGCCCCAGGGAGGGTTCATCGAGCATGAGCAACTTCGGGCGGGCCATCAGCGCTCGCCCGATGGCGAGCATCTGCTGCTCGCCGCCGGAGAGGTAGCCCGCGATCCGGGCCCGCATGTCGGCCAACTTGGGGAGCAGGTCGAAAACCATGTCCAGGTCTGCGGCGGTATCGGCGCGCCCCCGGAAGTAGGCCCCCGCGACGAGGTTCTCGTAGATCGTGAGGTGCTCGAAGACGTGCCTGCCCTCCATGCACAGGCTCAGCCCGCGCTTGACGCGGGATGCCGCGTCAAGGCGCGTCACGTCCTCTCCATCGAAGATGATGGAGCCGTCGGTCACCTCACCGTGCTCAGTGGGGAGCAGGCCCGACACTGCCTTGAGCGTGGTCGACTTCCCTGCGCCGTTCGAGCCGAGCAGGGCCACGATCTGCCCGGCTGGAACCGCCAGCGACAGCCCTCGGAGCACGAGGATGACATCGTCGTAGATGACCTCGAGGTTGTTGATCGTGAGCAGGTCGGTGGTGGCCGTAGTGGAACCGGCCACCACCGGTGCAACTGCCGGACCGGTCACGGCGTCGCGCCCGCCTGGATCTCGGTCATGATGCCAGCCTTGACCTGGTAGATGCCCGTGCCCGTGGAGCCGCGGTGGGAGTCGGTCCCGAACTTGATCTTGCCCGTCCCAACGACGCCGCCGGTGTCGACCGCCGGCATCGACTCGAGCGCGGCCTTGATGGACTGACCGGTGAGGGTGCCACCATCACCGAGGGCCTTCTCGATGCCCTTGGCCATGACGTCCATCGTGTGCCAGCCCTGTGCGAAGTGCAGGCCCTTGTTCGCGAGCGAACTGCCCTTGCTCTTGAGGTAGTCGTCGACTGCCTTGTTGCCGTCCTTGTTCGCGCTGGCCGGCGCAAACGGCGAGATGAGGATGTGACCCTCGGCCGCCTCGTTGCCGGCCGTCTTGATGAACAACTCATCGGAGCACCAGTTGAGGCAGACGATCTTCATGTCCAGCTTCTGGGCCAGGATGTCCTTGGCAACCTGCGCCGCGGGGGAGGAGACGTTCTGGATGATGATGTACTTCGCGCCCTGGCTCTTGGCCTGCGAGAGCAGGCCGACCTGGTTCGGCGTCTTCGGCATCGGGTAGGCCTTGAAGCCGAGGTTCAGGCCCTTCTCGGTCACCCACTTCTGACCGTCGGCGACCGGCGCCGTGCCGAACGGGCTGTCGTGATGGAAGACGGCAACCTCCGCCTTGCCGCCGGCGTCCTTGGCGATCCAGTTGAGGGCGACCCGCATCTGGTCGGAGTAAGTGGGGGCGACAACGAAGTTGTAGGGCGACTGCGCCGGGTCGGTGAGGACCTCGGCATACGAGGCCGACATGAACGGCAACTTGTCGTTCGCGACCTTGGTGCGCAGCGCCTCGGAGTCGCCCGTTCCCCAGCCCTGGATGGCCACCGCACCCTGCGAGACGTACTTCTTGTACAACTCCTCCGCAGTGGGGACCTTGTAGGCGTAGTCGTTGGACATGGCCTCGATCTTGTGGCCCTTGATCCCACCCTTGGCATTGATGCTGTCGATGTACGCCATCATGCCCTCGTTGTAGGGGGTGCCCACGTCGCCCGTGGCGCCGGTCAGGTCGGCGATGATGCCGATCTTGATCGGGCCCGAGTCGGCGGTTGACCCGCCACCTCCCGAGGCGGCGCCACCGCCGCATGCGCTAAGAGCAATGATGGCGGCCAAGGCCGACGTGAGCGCTAAAGCGCGGCGGGTCTTGCGGTTCATGACTGTCTCCGATCATTGGGTGGGTGGATGGGCGGAAGGAAAGGGCCGCAGGGGCCGCTCCTCAGTAGCGGAAGGGCCAGTACCGGACGTAGTCCTTCACTCGGGTCCAGATGCGGTCCAGCCCCCGGGGTTCGACGAGGAGGAAGACGATGATCGCCAGGCCGAACACGGCGTTCTTGATCGCAGGCAACTGTTCGGTGAGGACCGGTGCGACGGCAGTGAGGCGTTCGGCGATCTCGGTGAGAAGGGTGGGGATCAGCATGATGAAGACAGCGCCGTAGACCGAGCCGGCGATGCTGCCGATGCCGCCGACGATGATCATGGCGAGGTAGAGGACGGACACATCGAGGGTGAACCGCTCCCACGTCACCGTCTCGGTGTAATGCGCGGTCAGGGCGCCGGCGAGACCCACGAACCCACTCGACACGGCGAAGGCGGTGACCTTGGACCGAGTGAGGTTGACCCCGATGGCCGCCGCCGCGATGTCCTGGTCACGGACCGCCATGAAGGCCCGGCCGAGGGCGGTTCGCATGAGGTTGCGGGCGGCCAGCACAACGAGGGTGGTGATCGCGAGGAGAACCCAGTACCACTGAACCTCGAACATCTCCCGGCTCACCTGCCAGCCGAAGACCTCAAGGCGACTGACCTCGACGAAGCCCTTGCCCTCCGTGAGCCAGGACCAGCGCCGGACGACGAACAGGATGATCTCCTGCGAGGCGAGGGTGGCAATGGCGAGGTAAAGGCCCTTGAGGCGGAGCGCGGGAAGCCCGAACAGCGCCCCGATGAGCGCGGTCACCAGGACGGCGATGGCGATGCTCAAGGGGACCGGCAGCCCCCCGCGCTCGGACAGGTTCGCCGACGTGTAGGCACCGACGGCCAGGAAGCCCCCCTGACCCAGAGAGATCTGGCCCGTGTAGCCGACGAGGATGTTGAGGCCCACCGCCCCGATGACGGCGATGAGGATGCTGTTCGCGATGCCCAGCCAGTAGACACCGAGGTTGTAGGGCAGCGACAGCAGCAGCGCAGCCATCAGTGCCAGTCGGAGATACTCGGCCCGGGTATGCCGTAGCCGGAGTTCGGCGCGGTAGCTGCGGTGGTGGATGCCGGTTGCCGTAGCCATGTCAGACTCTCTCGATCCGGGTCTCGCCGAAGACGCCGTACGGGCGGACGAGAAGAATGGCGACGAGGACGAGGTAGGGGACGACCTCGGCAAGGCCGGGGTCGGCATACCCGGAGACGAACTGTTTGAGCAAACCAATCGTCAGGCCCCCGACGATGGTGCCGGGCACGGAGTCCAGGCCACCGAGGATGACGACGGGGAAGACGATCAGCCCGAAGTTGGCGATGTTCTGCTCGACGGCGGAGAGATCGGCGAGCAGCACGCCCGCGATGAGGGCACTCACCGCCGCCAGCGCCCAGGCCATGGCGAACACGCGCGGAACGGAGATGCCCATGGTCAGCGCGGCCTGCTGGTCATCGGCAACGGCCCGCATGGCGACCCCGTGGCGGGAGCGGGTGAAGAAGCGGGTGAAGGCCGCGAGCACGCCGGCCGCGATCACGATGACAAGCAGCCGGTTGAGCGGCACGGTCGCGCCCAGAACGGAGACCCTGGAGGTCGGCAGGATCGGCGGCTGCTCGCGCACCGAGGTGCCGAAGAACAACTGGATGACCGCCTTGAGCACCGAGGAGAGCCCGATCGTCACCATGATCACGCTGAGGGCGCTCTCGCCGATGAGGGGGCGTAGGACGAAACGTTCGACGACGAGACCGAGCGCCGTGGCGACGAGGACCCCGAAAACGGTCGCCAGGATGAGCGGCAGCCGGAGCAGAACGAAGGACGTGTAGAACATGTAGGCGCCCACGAGCAGGAACTCGCCCTGGGCGAAGTTGATCACCCTCGTCGACTTGTAGATGAGCACGAAACCCAGCGCGGACAGCGCGAGGATGGCGCCGTCGGCCAGTCCATAGACGACTAGCGAGATGAAGTTGCTCATCGGCGTCCGCTCCAAACCGGTCTGCGGCTGCGCCCCTCGGGCTCGTGGTAGCCGTCCATGCTGTAGATACCGAGGGTGGTCGAGCGGTCGACCTTGCTGCCGTCCTGGTACGTGACCGTGGTGTGCACCGTCACCTCGTCGCGTCCCTCGGCGAGCGCGGTGATGAGGTCGGCGTAGCGCTCCGCGATGACATTGCGTCGCACCTTGCGGGTGCGGGTCACTTCGTCGTCGTCTGGGTCGAACTGCTTGTGTAGCAGCAGGAACCGGCGCACCCGGATGGCCTCTGGGAGGTCCTCGTTGGCGCGGTGGACCTCTTCGGCGAGCAGCTCTTGGACCTCGCTCTTGCCCGCGAGGTCGGCATACGTCGTGTAGGTGAGACGTTCGCCCTCGGCCCAGGACCCGGTCGTCATCGGGTCGATCGTGATGATCGCCGTCATGACGTCGTCCGTGGGGAGGGCCACGGCCTCCTCGACGTACGGCGAGAACTTCAGTTTGTTCTCGATAAAGGCGCTGGAGTACTTGGTCCCGTCGGCGGTGGAGAGCACGTCCTTCTTGCGGTCGATGACGACGAGATGACCGTGCTGGTCGAGATAGCCGGCATCTCCGGTGTGCAGCCACCCGTCGGCGTCGACCGCTGCCGCGCTCGCCTCGGGGTTGCGGTGGTAGCCCCGCAGGACCGAGGCGGAGCGCAACAGGATCTCGCCGTCCTCGGCGATGGCGATGTCGGTCTCCGGCAAGGGGGTGCCGACCGTGTTGAAGGAGATGTCGTCATCACGGTGGACGACGGCGAGCCCGCAGATCTCGGTCTGCCCGTAGATCTGTTTGAGGTTGACGCCGATGGAGTGGAAGAAGCGGAAGACGTCCGGCCCGAGGGGGGCCCCACCGGTGTAGCCGCGGTCCAGACGCGCCAGGCCAAGTTGATCTCGCACGGGCCGCAGGGCCACCTGATCGGCGACCAGGTAGAGCAGCCTGAGGGCGCCGACCGGCTTGCCCTGGATCCGCCGCTCCGCGACTCGCTCCCCGATGCCGAAGCCCCACCCGAACACGGCGCGCTTGAGTCGCCCGGCTTCGTCGATGCGCACCTGGACCTCCGAGAGCATCGACTCCCAGATGCGCGGGGGCGAAAACATGACGTCCGGGCCGATTTCGCGCAGGTCGTGGCGCTGGGTTGACGAGCTCTCCGGGAAGGAGATCGTGAACCCTCGGGTCAGGCCGCACGCGACGGCGAGCATCTGCTCCCCGATCCACGCGAACGGCAGGAAGGACACGTAGCGGTCTTGGTGGCCGATCGGGTCGATCGCCATGAGGTGGCGGGCCATCGCGATGAGGTTGGCGTGGGTCAACTCGGCCAGCTTGGGGCGGGACGTGGTCCCCGACGTCGTGCAGATGACGGCGACGTCCTGGGTGTTGCCCGCGTCGACCTGCTCTTCGAACCAGCCCGGGTGCTGCTCGCCCCAGGCGCGGCCGTGGGCTTCCAGGTCGACGAAGTGCTCGAGGTAGGGCTCGTCGTACTCCTCCAAACCGTGTGGGTCGTAGTAGACGACCTTCTCCACCAACAGCGACCCGTCGTGGGCCGGGGCGTTGTCGCGCTCCTGCACGAGCCGGACCAGCTTGTCGACCTGCTCCTGGTCCTCGGCGACGACAACGCGCACCCGGCCGAGCGTGAGGATGTGGAGGAGTTCCTCACCAATGCTGGTCGGGTAGATGCCCACGACCACAGCACCGATGGACTGGGAGGCCAACTCGGCGATGAGCCACTCAGGACGATTGTCTCCGAGGACCGCGACGAGCTCGCCACGGCGCACGCCCAAGGATGCCAACCCGTGGGCGAAGTCGCGCACCCGCGAGGCGTAGGCCTGGAAGGTGACCGGGACCCAGATGCCATACCGCTTCTCCTGCAGAGCGGTGTCCTCGCCCCGGGTGGCCGCGAGGTACTGCAGGAGGCGCGGGAACGTGTCAGCAGCTTCAGCGGCGGGGGTGGGGTGCGGCATCAGTGCTCCTCAGCGCCCAGGTAGGCCTCGACGACTGCCGGGTCGGCCTTGACCGTCTCGGGTGTGCCGTCGGCGATGAGCCGTCCGAAGTCGAGAACGCTGACGCGGTTGCTCACATCCATGACAACGGCCATGTCGTGCTCGATGAGCACCACGCTCACCCCGGCCAACTCGTTGACATCGAGGATGTAGCGGGCCATGTCCTCCTTCTCCTCGGAGTTCATGCCTGCCATGGGCTCGTCGAGCAGCAGGAGGCTGGGTTGGATGCACAGCGCGCGGCCGAGCTCGACCCGCTTCTGGATGCCGTAGGCAAGCGCGCCCACCGGCTTGTGGCGGTAGGGCTGCAGGGCGAGCAGGTCGATGACTTCCTCCACGAGCGGACGCTGCTCCAATTCCTGGCGTCGGGCGGGACCGAACCACAGCAACGAGGCGAGCACGTTCTTGCGCATGTGGATGTGCCGGCCGAGCATGAGGTTCTCGAGGACCGTGAGCCCGTGGAAGAGCTCGATGTTCTGGAACGAGCGAGCTACCCCCAGCCGGGCGATCCGGTGCGGAGGCAGGGAGGTGAGGGCGTGGCTTCGACCGTCCTCTCCGGTGTGAAGGGTGATTGCCCCGTCCTGAGGGTGGTACAGGCCGCTGATGCAATTGAGGAGGCTGGACTTCCCCGCGCCGTTGGGTCCGATCACGGCGTGAATGTCGCCCTGGGCCACCGAGAGGCTCACCTCACGTAGGGCGACGACCCCGCCGAAGCGCAGGCTCACCGAGTCGACCTCGAGCAACGGGGCACCGACAGGCACGGCGGAGGAGTTGAGCGGGTGCTGGTAGGCACGGGTGACCACGGGGCCTCCTGCTGTCATCGCCAGTGATGATTGGGTGGAGCCTACTTTTCCACTATGTGGAAAGCAATACCCGATTTGTGAAAGAGTTTTCGGCATCCTAGGGTGTGGTGGGCAACTTCCACGTGCAGCGGAGGGATCGTGAGGGACGACGCGGGTGATGCGCGTGGCGGGTTGGGGACCGTCCGCAACGCCGCCCTCCTGCTCGGGCTGCTGGCCGCGGGCAGTGGCTACCTGCAACTCACCGAGCTCGCCGAGCGTTCCGGCTTGTCCTATCCGACAGTCCACCGGCTGCTGCGCTCGTTGACTCTGGCCGATCTGGTCCACCAGGACCCTCGCTCGGCTCGCTACGGCCTCGGACCGGGGTTGGTCGTGCTCTCACATCGATACCTGTCCGGCCTGCCGATCCTCACCGCCATCAACCCCTATCTGGTGCAACTGCGCGACGAGTTGAGGCTGACCGTCGAGGTCCAGGTCATCGTGGGCACCACCCTCGTCACCGTCGACCAGGTCGACGGCTCCGAGGTGGGCATCTATCGCAGCCCGCATGCCACCTGCCCCGCTCTGGACCGGCCTGCCGGCCGGCTGCTGGCTGCCCGGCTCGGCGAGCCCGACTGGCAGGCGCTGCTCGATGACCTCGAACACGAGGCGGCGGCGGAGGCTGCGGCCCGTCGGGCCGACTGGGCAGCCTCGGAATGGTTGCACGAAGCCACGCGCACAGCCGGCACCGATGAGGTCGCCGTCGTTCTCACTCGAGCCGAGGACGCCTCGCCCCCGGCCGCCTTGGCCGTGGCAACGCCGCCCCGGCTGCCCGAGGAGCGCGTAGCCGAGATCGTCGAGTCGATGATGCGGGCGCGCAACGCCGCGGATCGGACCCGCGGGTATGCCTGAGCGCCTTGTCCTTGAACCCGACCTGCCGGCCTGGCAGCGAGCTGCCACGGCGGTGGAGTGGGTCACCCCGCCGGCGCGAATCTGGTCGGCGGGGCAGCGCCATGGCAGGTGGTTCGACGGCGGCATGATCGACGTCACGGCCTCACTGGTCGACCGGCACGCGCGAGAGCGCCCGGACCACGTGGCGCTGCGGTGGGAGGGCGAGCCGGGGGACACGAGGCTGATGACGTACGGCGAGCTGGCCCGCGAGGTTGCCGGGCTGCACCGCGCCCTGCGCGGGCTCGGTCTGCGGTCGGGGGACGTCGTCGCCTTGCATCTGGGCGCAGTCCCCGAGTTCGTCGTCGCGCTGTTGGCCTGCGCCCGCGCGGATGGCGTGGTCGCGGCCATCCCGTCGGTGCTGCCGACGGACGCCTTGACGGCTCGGCTGGCCTCCTTGTCGCCGCGGATCTTGTTCACCCAGGACGGCGCGTGGCGGCGGGGCACCGTGCTTCCCCTCAAAGCTCGCGCCGACGAGGCCCTGGAGGCCGTGCCCTCCGTCGAGTCGACCATCGTCGTGCGGCGCACCGGCATGGACGTCGGCTGGTACGAAGGTGACCGGTGGTACCACGAACTGCGGGTCGCCGCCCGCCGGCCGCGGCGCTCCGACGGGCCCTCGGCGGGGGTGCCCGCCGACCACCCCTTCCTCCTGTCCCCCCTCGCCAACCGGGGTGGCGTGCCGGTCTCGGTGACCCTGGCCGGAGCGGGGGTGCTCGTGGCCGCGCACATGCTGCACACCCTGGCCATCGGCCACGGCGAGGTGACCTGGTGCGCCGGTGACATCTCCTGGCTCGGCACGCAGGTCCACGGCCTCATCGGACCGCTCACCGCCGGTGACACCGTGGTCTTGTACGAGGGGATGCTCGACGTCCCGACCCCGGCCCGCGGCTGGGACATCCTGCGCGCGCACGGCGTCACGGCATACCTCACCACCCCCTCGGTGCTGCGCCGGATGCTGCAGTGGTCCGCACAGCTCTCCGACCGCAGCGCTCCGGGCTCCCTGCGTCGGGTCATCTCCTACGGCGAGGCTGCCGGCCCGGACCTGCGCGGCTGGGCGCAGGAGTGCCTGCTTCCCGAGGGCGGCACCGTCGCCGACGGCTGGGGCCAGGTGGAACTGGGTGGCATTGTCGCGGTCGACCGGCCCCACCGGCCCGACCAACTCCCCGACCTCGGCCTCGCCGTGCTCGATGAGACGGGGGCCGGGGTGGGCGCGGGTGAGCGCGGCGAACTCGTGCTGCGACGGCCATGGGCCTCGACGATGCTGACGGCGTCGGGGGCCGCAGCAGTCGTCGACGAGCTGCATTGGGGGCGGATCCCCGGCGTCTACGCCACCGGTGACCTCGTGCAGAGCACCGCGGACGGCGATCTGGTCTTCCTCGGTCGGACCGACGAGGTCGTCTCGTTCTCGGGCGTCCTCGTCTCGCTCCGCGAAGTCCGTGACGCGCTGCTCGAGCATCCGTTCGTCGCTCTCGCCGACGTCGTCGAGCGGACCGACCGGTCCGGCAACCGGTACCTGGCCGCTGCCGTCGTGCTGTCCGCCCAGGGCGTCATGCCGCAGGAGGAGAAGATCGCTGCCGAACTGGGCCGGTCGGTCCGAGACCTCATCGGCGGGCTTGGCAGGCCCCGGCTGTTCATCTTGCTCGACCGGGTCGGGGACGAGCTTCGTGGTGACGAGCGTCGGCGGGCGGTGGCATCGCTACCTGTTCCGGACTCCGCCTCCGTGGTGCGGGTGAGGTGGGAGGAGGTTCTCGCCCAGGCCAGCACCGACTGACCCGGTGGCGCTCGCGTTCTCAAGGCTCCGGCCGGGCGTGAGCGATCGTCGTGGGCGCGCGAGGTGTGAAAGGATTCAAGGCGCACCCCACGAAGGAGATTAGTCGTGTCCGATGCTGCCCACCCTGACCAGCCCGCGGCGTCGCACCGACCCCGCCGCGTCCTCCTCAAACTGTCCGGCGAAGTCTTCGGTGGTGGTCGCCTCGGCGTTGCCCCCGAGGTGGTCGCCGGGATCGCGGACCAGATCGCGGAGGCGGTGCGGGAGGGCGTCGAAGTCGCCTGCGTCATCGGCGGCGGCAACTTCTTCCGCGGCGCCCAACTCCAAGAGCAGGGCATGGACCGCACCCGCGCCGACTACATGGGGATGCTCGGCACGGTCATGAACTGCCTCGCCCTCCAGGACTTCCTCGAAAAGGTCGGCGTCGACACCCGGGTCCAGACCGCGATCACGATGGCCCAGGTCGCCGAGGCCTACATCCCGCGGCGGGCCATCCGGCACCTGGAGAAGGGGCGCGTCGTCATCTTCGGTGCCGGGGCCGGTATGCCGTTCTTCTCCACCGACACCGTCTCGGCGCAGCGCGCCCTGGAGATCAAGTGCGACGCCGTCCTGATGAGCAAGTCGGGCGTCGACGGGGTCTACGACAAGGACCCGCGCACCCACGCCGACGCGCGCAAGTTCGACACCGTCACCTTCGCCGAGGCACTCGCCCAAAACCTCAAGGTCGTCGACGCCGCCGCGTTCTCGCTGTGCATGGACAACAAGTTGCCGATGATGGTGTTCGGTATGGAGGAACCTCAGGCGATCGTGCGGGCCCTGCGCGGAGAGCGGATCGGCACCCTCGTCGTCGCCGAGTGACCCGCCCCAGGGCCGGGTAGCCCCGACCCCCAGGGGCCGACCCCGGCCCGCCCAGGATCGACTCACCCCGGCTCGACCCGCTCTGACCCGACCGTCTGCGACACTGGACCCCGACGCCCGCCGAGAGCCCGCGGCATACCAAAGGAGTGCGACCCCCGATGATCGACGAGACCATGTTCGAGGCCGAGGAGAAGATGGAGAAGGCCGTCGAGGTCGCCAAGGAACACTTCGCCGGCATCCGCACCGGACGGGCCCACCCGGGGATGTTCCAGAAGATCCTCGTCGACTACTACGGCGCCCCGACCCCGCTGCAGCAACTCGCCTCCTTCCAAACCCCGGAGGCGCGCACCATCCTCATCAACCCGTTCGACAAGGGCTCGATGCGCGCCATCGAAAAGGCCATCATGAGCGCGGACCTCGGCGTCAACCCGAGCAACGACGGGCAGATCATCCGGTGCATCATCCCGGCCCTGACCCAGGAGCGGCGCAAGGAGTACATCAAGATGGCCCGGCACGAGGCCGAGGAGTCCCGGGTCGCGGTCCGCAACGTGCGGCGGCATACCAAGGACGCCATCGAACGCTTCGTCAAGGACGGCGACGTCGGCGAGGACGAGGGGACCCGCGCCGAGAAGGAACTCGAGCACCTCACCAAGAAGTACGTCGACCAGATCGATGACCTGCTCAAACACAAGGAAGCCGAACTCCTCGAGGTCTAGGCCACCATGACCGACACCGCTGACGAGGCGTTGGCCGTTGACGCCGACCCCATCGGGACGTACCGCGAGGAACCGACCGGCCACGCGGCCGGGCGCAGGGCCAGCCGCTCGCGGGCATCCAGGACCTTGAGGGCGCGCACGGCGTTGAGGGCACGCAAAGCGTCGGGGGCGCACCAGGCATCGCGCGCGGGGCGGGATCTGCCCGCAGCCATCGGCATCGGGGTCGCCCTGGGCGCCCTCGTCCTCGCCTCGCTCCTCATCAAGAAGGAGTTCTTCCTCCCCGTTCTCGTCGTCGCCGTCGGCCTGGCCGCGTGGGAAGTGCGCCGGGCGCTGACCTCGATCCAAATCAACGCCCCACTCGTGCCCATCCTCATCGGCGCGGTGAGCATGCTGGCGTCGGCTTATTTGCGCGGCGCCGAGGCCCTGGCCATCACGTTCGCCCTCACCTGCACCGGCATCCTCATCTGGCGCGCCGCCGAGGGCCCGGTCGGGGCGTTGCGCGACATTGCCGGCGGCTGTTTCGTCGCGGTCTACCCGTGCCTGATCGCCGGGTTCGCCTCGTTGCTCCTCGCCGAACCCGATGGGGCGCGGCGGATCATCTTCTTCATTCTCGTCACCGTCGTCTCGGATATCGGCGGGTATGCCGTGGGCGTCCTGGCCGGGAAACACCCGATGGCGCCCTCGATCAGTCCCAAGAAATCCTGGGAGGGGTTCGCCGGGTCGGTGCTTGCCTGCACCCTGACCGGGGCCTTGGCGATGACGTACCTGCTCCACGGGCGCTGGTGGGTGGGGGCGATCATCGGCCTGGTCGCCGCCGGGGTGGCCACCATCGGCGACTTCATCGAGTCCAGTCTCAAACGCGACCTCGGCGTCAAGGACATGGGCACGATCCTGCCCGGCCACGGTGGCCTCATGGATCGCATCGACTCCCTCGTGCTCACCCTGCCCGTCATCTGGGGTCTGCTGTGGTGGCTCGCCCCGGCGACCGGTGGCTGAGGCCCTCGTGCCCACCGACCCGCGCCCGGAGCGGCCCGCCCCCGGCGCCCTGACCCTTGTCGCGCCCCGGCGCGGCAAACCGCCGCGCCATCTTGCCGACCTCACCCCGGCTGAACGCCGCGAGGCCGTCGTCGCTCTGGGGCACAAGGGTTTTCGGGCGGACCAGGTGGCGCGGCACTATTTCGAGCACGGCCTGGTCGACCCGGCCGAGATGACCGACCTGCCCAAGGTCGGGCGGACCGAACTGGTCGAGGCGCTCCTCCCGCGCCTGCTCACCCCGGTGCGCTCGCTCGTCGCGGATCAGGGCGCGACGATCAAGGACGTCTGGCGTCTCCACGACGGGGCCCTCATCGAGTCGGTCCTCATGCGCTACCCCCGCCGGGTCACCCTCTGCATCTCTTCCCAGGCCGGCTGCGGTATGAACTGCCCGTTCTGCGCGACCGGCCAGGCGGGCCTGACCCGCAACCTTTCGGCCGCCGAGATCGTCGAGCAGGTCGTCGACGCCAACCGGCGGCTGCGGGCCGGTGCGCTCGCCGGGTCGGCTCCGGCCGCCGACGGGCACGCCGCCTTGGGTGACGAAGCGGACGGGTCACCCGCCGGTATGCCGCCCGCCCCGGCCCCCGGGTCAGCCCTCGGGGCGGCCCCGGGCGCGCCCACCCGGGTGAGCAACGTCGTCTTCATGGGGATGGGGGAGGCGCTGGCCAACTATCGCGCCGCCCTGGGGGCGATCCGCCGCCTCACCGACCCCGCACCGCACGGCCTGGGGATGAGCGCGCGCGGGTTGACGATGAGCACGGTCGGGCTGGTCCCGGCCATCGACCAACTCGCCGGCGAGGGGCTGCCGCTCACCCTGGCGTTGTCGCTGCACGCGCCCGACGACGAGTTGCGCAACGACCTGGTCCCCATCAACACCCGCTGGTCGGTCGCGGAGGCCCTCGACGCGGCGCACCGCTACTTCGAGGCCACCGGCCGCCGGGTGAGCATCGAATACGCCCTCATCAAGGACATCAACGACCAGGCCTGGCGGGCCGACCTGCTCGGGCGCCTCCTGGCCCGCCGCGGCAGAGGCTGGGTCCACGTCAACCCGATCCCGCTCAACCCCACCCCGGGCTCGCGGTGGACCGCCGCCAAGCCGGGGGTCGCGCAACAGTTCGTCGAGCGGTTGCGGGCGCACGGCATACCGACGACCGTGCGGGACACCCGCGGTTCCGACATCGACGGCGCCTGCGGCCAGTTGGCTGCCGTCACCGCCTAGGGCGCGGTATGCCGCGCCGCCGCCCCTCCCGCCCGGCCCACCGCACGCGGCCGGCCCGGCGGGCGCTGATCGGGCTTGCGGCGCTCGCCGTCGCCCTCCTGGCCGCGTGTTCGTCGGGACCGTTGCCGCCCAACCTCGCCGGGCAGGACGGCCATGGAGCCCACGGCGCGAACGTCACTGCGCCGCTGCCGCAGACGCCGCTGCGCGACGGGGAGCGGTTCATCGAGGTGCGCACGCCCGCGGCATACACCCCGACCCCCAAGAGCGCGGGCAGCGAGGACACCCGGTGCTTCCTCCTCGACCCCGGGGTGGGCGCGGACGCCCTGGTCGCGGGCGTCACCGTCATTCCCGGCAACCCCAACCTCGTGCGCCAGGTCTTCGTGTTCACGGTCGCCCCGGGTGCGGTGAGCCGGGCCCAGGCCCAGGATGCCTCCGACCCGGGAGCCGGCTGGTCATGCCCGGATGCGCTGGACGCCCGGGTCGTCGGTGGCGACCTCGACGACACGGACTGGCTCGCCAGTTGGGTACCCGGGAGCGGAGAATCGCTGTTCGGGCCCAAGCTTGGGGTGCCGTTGGCGGCCGGGGGGCGGCTGCTCGTCCAGATCCGGTATGCCGCCGACGCGGGGCCGGGGTCCGACCAGTCGCTCGTGCGGCTGCGGCTCAGTCCGGCCGGCGCGCAAGCGGTGCATGCGCTGCTGCTCGCGGCCCCGGTCGAGTTGCCCTGCCGGCCCGGGGTGGCCGGGGAGTTGTGCCGGCGGGACGCGTCGGTCGCCGAGGTGCGGGCGCGCCTGCGGGGAGCGCCGGCGAGCGCCGACCTGCTCCATGGGCCGTGCGGGCCGGTCGAGGCCGGGCCCACGCAGCGGTGCGCGCGCGCCCTGAGCCACCCGATCGTCGTCCGGGCCGTCACCGGGGCGATGTCGGTGCTGGGGCGGTCGATCTCCATCGATGTCGACAAGGGGTCGGCGGCGGCCACCCGGGTCCTCGACATCCCGGTGTGGGACCTCACCGAGGCCCGGCCCCGCACCCTCGACGACCCGGTGAGCGTGGCGGCCGGGCAGTCGATGACGGTGACGTGTACCCACGACCAGGCGCTGCGCGATGCCGCGCCGGCCACCCGCCGGCAGCCGGAGCAGTATGTCCTCTGGGGCGCGGGGGCGCCCGACGACCTGTGCTTGGGGATCGTCTTCTGGCAACCGGCACAATGAGGCCCGTGCCCACACCGCCTCGAGTCACCCGGATGTCGCCCGCCGCCAAGGGGCTGACCCTGCTCGTCATCGTCGTGGTCCTCGCCGCGGCCTGGTGGGTGACACGGGGCACCTCGACCGGGAAGTCGGCGACGGCGGGGGCCTCGACGGGCACGTCCCATTCGGCACCGGCCCGGGCGGGAGCGTCGGCGGGGTCATCCGCGGCCAAGCCGGTCCGCACCCCCGGCGCGGCCCGGGCCACTCCGGATAGTGGCCTCTCGGCCATCGCCGAGTCGGCCCTGCCGGCGCAGGCGCGGCATACCCTCTCCCTCATCCGGGCCGGCGGGCCCTACCCCTACAGCCAGGACGACGGCGTCTTCGGCAACCTCGAGGGGCTGCTGCCCAAGCATCAGCGCGGGTATTACCGCGAATACACCGTCGTCACCCCCGGCTCGGGGGACCGGGGGCCGCGGCGGATCATCGCCGGGGCCGACGGCGACCGCTACTACACCGCCGACCATTACGCCTCGTTCCAGCAGATCGAGGAGGGCCGGTGATGCGGTTCGCTCCTGGTGGCACCGATCCGCAGGCCCTTGCCGCCCGGGCCCGTGACGCCGGCCGACCGGCCACGGTCGTGACGGCGAGCCGGACCAAGGCGGCGACGCTGCGGGCCTTCGCGACGGCCCTCGACCTGCCGGAATGGTTCGGCCACAACCTCGACGCGCTCGCCGATGCCCTGGACGAGGTTGCCGCCGCCGGCCCGGCCGACCTCATCGTCGTGGGGTTGGAGCGGCTGCGGCAGGCCGACGAGACGTCCTATCGCGGGGTGATCGGCGTGCTGCGCACGGTCGCTCGCGCCCATCCCGACCTCCACGTCACCGTGATCGGCGGCTGACGAGGGACTGTCGCAGCGGTGGGGGACAATGCCGGGGTGAACGTGCGCACCGTCTCCCTCCTCGGCTCGACCGGGTCGATCGGTACCCAAGCGCTGCAGGTGATCGCCGCCCATCCGGGGCGGTTCGAGGTGGTCGCGCTGTCCGCGGGCGGCAATCTCGACCTGCTCGCCCGCCAGGCCGTCGCGACCCGGGCGCCGCTCGTCGCCGCCGCCGCCGGCTCGGTGACCGACCTGCGGGAGGCGATCGGTGCGTATGCCGCGGCCGCCGGGCACGCGGCATACACCCCCGACATCGTCGTCGGGGACGAGGCGGCGGTGACCGCGGCCGGGGTGGGGGCCGATGTCGTCCTCAACGGCATCACCGGGGCCATCGGGCTGCGGCCCACGCTCGCGGCGCTGGCGTCGGGGGCCACGCTCGCCCTGGCCAACAAGGAGTCCCTCATCATCGGCGGTGACCTCGTCACGGCGGCCGCCGGGCCCGGCCAACTTGTCCCCGTCGATTCCGAGCACTCGGCGATCGCTCAGTCCTTGCGCGGCGGGCGGCGCGCCGAGGTGCGCCGCCTGGTCGTCACCGCGAGCGGGGGACCGTTCCGGGGGCGCAGCCGCGCGCAACTGCGCGATGTCACACCTGCCCAGGCCCTGGCCCACCCCAACTACGCCATGGGCACCGTCATCACGACGAACTCGGCGACCCTGGTCAACAAGGGCCTGGAGGTCATCGAGGCGCACCTGCTCTTCGACGTGCCGTTCGCGGCCATCGACGTCGTCGTCCACCCGCAGCAGTGGATTCACTCGATGGTCGAGTTCCACGACGGGTCGACGATCGCCCAGATGGGGCCGCCGCGGATGCTCGTCCCGATCGCGTTGGGGCTGTCGTGGCCGGAGCGGTTGCCCGATATCGACGTGCCGTGCGACTGGTCGATCGCCCAGTCGTGGGACTTCCACCCCCTCGACGACGAGGCGTTCCCGGCGGTGCGGCTGGCCCGGCAGGTGGGGGAGGCCGGCGGCACCTATCCGGCGGTCTACAACGCGGCCAACGAGGTCGCGGTCGCGGCGTTCCACGAGGGGCGGATCGGGTTCCTCGCCATCGTCGACACGGTCGCGCGGGTCGTCGAGGCGCACGACGGGAGCAGACACGACGCTTCGAGCGTTGAGGGGGTGCTGCGTGCCGACGCCTGGGCGCGCGCGCACGCCGCTGCGGTGATCGCCGGGGCGGGCCCGGCCGGGAAGGAGTAGGGGTGAGTTGGGTCTGGTATGCCGTGGGCGTCCTCGCCGCGGCGTTCGGGGTGGGGGCCTCCATCGCGCTCCACGAGGTGGGGCACCTGCTGCCGGCGAAACGGTTCGGGGTGCGGGTCACCCAGTACATGGTGGGGTTCGGGCCGACGGTGTGGTCGCGTCGGCGGGGCGAGACCGAATACGGTCTCAAACTCATCCCGCTCGGGGGCTATGTCCGGATGATCGGGATGTTCCCGCCGCAGCCCGACGATGCGCCGGGCACGGTGCGGACGTCGAGCACGGGGCGCTTTCGCGCGCTCGCCGACGACGCCCGCAAGGCCGCCGCCGAGGAGTTGCTCCCCGGTGACGACCACCGGGTCTTCTACAAACTGAGCACCCCACGCAAGTTGGCCGTCATGCTCGGCGGCCCGGTCATGAACCTCCTCATCGCCGCGGTTCTGCTCACCGGCGTCATCACCCTGCACGGCGCCGCGACCCCCGGGGAGGGCGCCCTCGTCACCAGCGTCGCCCAGTGCGTGGTCCCGGTGACCGAGGCCACGGCCACCCCGTCGTGCGCGGGCCGCCCCGGCACCCCGGCCGCCGCGGCCGGGCTGGCGCCGATGGACACGATCGTGAGCATCGACGGGTCCCCGGTCCGCGTCACCGGCGACGTGGCCCGCCTTATCCGGCCCCGCGTCGGTCAACCCACCGAGGTCGTCATCGAGCGTCAGGGTGAGCGGCGCCAGGTCACGCTGACCCCGATCGCCAACACCGTCGCCGCCCTCGACGCCCAGGGTCACCCGCAGCGCGACGCCGCGGGCAACCTCGTGACTACGACGGCCGGGTTCGTCGGCGTCTCGATGACCGCCCCGACCGTCTATGTCCCCCAGTCGATCACGACCGTGCCCGGGGTGCTCGCCGACGGCGTGTGGCGCACCGCTGGAGCAATCGTCGCCATCCCGCAGAAACTCGTCGGGGTGTGGCAGGCGGCCTTCGGTCAGCAGGAACGCGCCGTCGACTCCCCGATGTCGGTCGTCGGCGTCGGCCGGGTCGCCGGTGAGGTGAGCGCGGGCAAACTCGACCTGCTCATCGGTCGCAACGCCGCCGACAAGGCCTGGTTCCTCGTCGGCCTGATCGCCTCGCTCAACCTCATGCTCTTCGTCTTCAACCTCATCCCCATGCTGCCCTTCGACGGCGGGCACGTCGCCGGGGCCCTCTGGGAGGGGCTCAAGCGGCAGTGGGCCCGGCTCCGCGGCCGCCCCGCCCCGGCCTACGTCGACGTCGCCAAGGGGATGCCGATCGCGTATGCCGTCTCGATCGTCCTCATCGCGATGTCGGTCCTGCTCATGTATGCCGACGTCGTCAACCCCATCAAACTCGGCGGCTGACCCGTCGGGCATGCGCCGGGCTCATAGGTAGGGGGCCAGCGCAGCGACCGTGGTCGGATTGCGCAAATAGTTGCGCGCCTGGTGGAAGTCGAAGGCGTGGATGGATGGCTCGAGGTCCACGTCGATACCGTCGACGACGCTCGACAGGGGGCGCGGGATCGCGATGATGTCGCCGCGGTCGGCGACATTGACCCAGCGGCGCACGCCCGGCGGTTTCGTGAGGCGGCCCGCAACGGGCCCCGGGTCGAGTTTGTCGAGGACGACGTCGGGCATCCCGAGCGGGGACCCGAGCGTGAGAAGCAGTTCCACCTCGACGCCGGGATCGGCATGCAACGCCTCGAACGCGACGACGCTGCCGAGGGAGTGGGCGACGACAACGCGTGGGCGATGAGTGTGCAGAGCGTGGAGCACCTCACCGAGCACGGCGTCGTGGCGGGTGCGGTCGAGCGGGTCGAGGTAGCGGGCCACCTCCGCAAAGAACGCCCGGACGAAGAGCCGGGTGAGCTTCTGGTCCAGGCCGTACCGCTGCGCCACCCAGGCGATGCCGTCCCGAAGCCGACCGGTCGCGACGGCGCCGTGCATCGTCGGGTTGGGCGCGCCGAGTGCGCGCAGCCAAGCGTCGACGTCGCCCGCGAGTGCGTCGGGCACCTCGTCATCGGTGCCTTGGGGCGTGCCCTGGTCTCGCAGCAGCGGCGAGTAATAGACCGCCGCGAGGTCGACCTCTCGCACCGGGCGGACCCCCTCCTGGAGATACCCACGCCACATCCCGGCGAGCACATCCGCCGTCCGGTCGCGGTGGTATTGCCAGACCCCGTGAATGCCGAGGAGGGTGCTCATGGTCCGGTCCAGGCGTAGGCGATGATGTCGACCCCGGTCCCCACGATGAGGAGCCCATCGTATGCCGCGAGGGCCCGCACGGGGTCCGGCATGGTTAGCGGCGACTCGTCGTCCTCGGCGCCGGTGATCAGGTCCCAGACCCGGGCGGTGTGATCCTCGCTGCCGGTGACGGCGACCGGTCGGTTGCCGATGCGGGTGCAGGCCACCGCGGTCACCGTGTCGGTGTGGCCGGTGAGGGTGCTCAGGTGTTCCCCGGTGCGCAGGTCCCAGACCCGGGCGGTGTGATCCTCGCTGCCGGTGACGGCGACCGGGCGGTTGCCGATCCTGGTGCAGGACACCGCGGACACCAAGTTGGTGTGGTCGCTGAGGGTGCTCAGGTGTTCCCCGGTGCGCAGGTCCCAGACCCGGGCGGTGTGATCCCAGCTGCCGGTGACGGCGACCAGGCGGTTGCCGATCCTGGTGCAGGACACCGCGGACACCAAGTTGGTGTGGCCGGTGAGGGTGCCCAGGTGTTCCCCGGTGCGCAGGTCCCAGACCCGGACGGTGTCATCCCCGCTGCCGGTGACGGCGACGGGGCGGTCGCCGATCCTAGTGCACGCCACCGCTTCCACCGTGCCTTCGTGGGCGGTGAGGGTGCTCAAGTGCTCCCCGGTGCGCAGGTCCCAGACCCGGGCGGTGTGATCCCAGCTGCCGGTGACGGCGACCAGGCGGTTGCCGATCCTGGTGCACGCCACCGCGGACACCAAGTTGGTGTGGCCGGTGAGGGTGCCCAGGTGCTCCCCGGTGCGCAGGTCCCAGACCCGGACGGTGTCATCCTCGCTGCCGGTGACGGCGACTGGGCGGGTGTCAATCCTAGTGCACGCCACCGCTTCCACCGTGCCTTCGTGGGCGGTGCGGGTGCTCAGGTGCTCCCCGGTGCTCAGGTCCCAGACCCGGGCGGTCTGATCCCAACTGCCGGTGACGGCGACCGGGCGGTTGCCGATCCTGGTGCAGGCCACCGCGGACACCAAGTTGGTGTGGCCGGTGAGGGTGACCAGGTGCTCCCCGGTGCGCAGGTCCCAGACCCGGGCGGTGTGATCCCCGCTGCCGGTGACGGCGACCTGGCGGTTGCCGATCCTGGTGCAGGACACCGCGGTCACCGTGCCTTTGTGTCCGGTGAGGGTGCTCAGGTGCTCCCCGGTGGCCAGGTCCCAGACCCGGGCGGTGCGATCCTCGCTGCCGGTGACGGCGACCAGGCGGTTGCCCATCCTGGCGCAGGACACCGCGGTCACCGTGTCGGTGTGGCCGGTGAGGGTGCCCAGGTGCTCCCCGGTGCGCAGGTCCCAGACCCGGACGGTGTCATCCTCGCTGCCGGTGACGGCGACCAGGCGGTTGCCGATCCTGGTGCAGGACACCGCGGACACCGTGTCGGTGTGGCCGGTGAGGGTGCTCAGGTGCTCCCCGGTGCGCAGGTCCCAGACCCGGGCGGTGTGATCCTCGCTGCCGGTGACGGCGACCGGGCGGTTGCCGATCCTGGTGCAGGACACCGCGGACACCGTGTCGGTGTGGCCGGTGAAGGTGCTCAGGTGTTCCCCGGTGCTCAGGTCCCAGACCCGGACGGTGCGATCCTCGCTGCCGGTGACGGCGACCGGGTGGTCGCCGATCCTGGTGCAGGACACCGCGGTCACCAAGTTGGTGTGGCCGGTGAGGGTGCTCGGGTGCTCCCCGGTGCTCAGGTCCCAGACCCGGACGGTGCGATCCCAACTGCCGGTGACGGCGACCGGGTGGTCGCCGATCCGGGTCCAGGCCACCGCGGACACCAAGTTGGTGTGGCCGGTCAGGGTGTCGACCGCTCGCTCTGAGAGTCCCCCACCGCTGCCCCACAGAGCCCGCCACGGCGTCGTCGTGGGCACCGCGTGCCCCAGCCGGGCGAGGTTCGCCGCGATCACCTGACCGCGGGCGCGGGCGTCCTCGGGGATGGCCCGCAACGAGCGGTAGGCGGCGCCGACCGCGGCCGCCGGACCGTCGAGGCGGGCCCAGCGGATGGCTGTCTTGACGTTTCCGGGGTCGTAGGCCGCAACGAGGTCGACATCGGCGACCAGGTCGCTGAGACGGCCCGCGTCCGCACCGTGGGCGAGGAGATGCCGCAGCACGTAGGGGGGTGCGCCCTCCCACCGGGTCATGACCGCCCTCCCGCCCAGGTGCCGACCAGCGCTTCGACGATGCGCCGCGGGTCCCCGGAACGGAGGTGGTCGGCAAGTCCTTCGTGATAGAGCCGAAGCAAGGCGGTGGCGTCGATGTCGGCCTCGGTGCGCAGATAGAAGCGGTGCCGGTCGAGAGCAGCCCGGATCGCTTGTCGGCCCAGGGAGCGGGCCGGCTCGGCGGCGGCGAGCAGGGCGGGGACGACGCTGAGGGGAGCCCCGTCGCCCTTGGCCCAGGCCAACGCGGCGAGCACCGCGCGACCATCGCGGTCTCCGTCGAGGTCGAGTTCGAAGACTTCGGTCAGGGTCCGCGGCACGCTCTCGACGAGGCCATCCGCAGCGGCCGGTCCGCTCTTGGCGGCCTGTCGCAGGAGGTGGCTGAGGAAGACGCCACACACGAGGAAGGCGCCCGCCGTAGGTTCTCGGGAGTCGCGGTGCGCTGCAAGGGCGGTGGCGATTTGGTCGGCGAGCCACTTGCGGCGCTCGACCTGGGCCGCCGCATCGAACGGCGCCGAGCATTGCAGGACCCGGCGCGCATAGTCGCGAAGATCGTGTCGCAACTCCTCGGCGCCGACAGTATCGAGGTCGATGACCTCGTCCGGATGGCGGCGGACGAGGGGGTCGATGGCCGGCCACACCGGCCCGGACCGGGTGCCGATGACGAGGGTCACAGCGGGTGTCCCATCGGGGCGAACGGCCCGGCGCAGGGGGCGCAGGAGCACGTCGACGAGGTCACGGTGGCCGAGCGCTTCGTCGATCGCGTCGATGATGACGACGGGGCGCCGCCGGTGGAGGCCGATCGCCTCGATGAGGTGGTCGGCGCGACTGAGGTCCGCGGGCAGGCGGAGTTGGCCGGCGATGCTGGCGACCACCTGTGCGAGATCGAGTTGCCGGGCGTGAACGGCAGCGACATCCTCCACCTGCTGCGGGGTGGCGTGGACGTGTTCCCACAACGATCCGGTTTCCGCACGCAACCTGGGGTGGGCGGCGCACACGATGACCCCGAGGAGGGCCGACTTGCCCGAGCCCGGGCTGCCGGTGACGATGCGCGTCCCGCCGGCGTTCGCGTCGAGGAACAGCGAGAGCAGCTCCAGTTGAGCCCGTCGCCCCTGGAACAGCCCGACACCCGAGGCGGTGGGCCAGGCCGCCGCCCGCGAGCGGAAGTGGTCGACATCCAAGCCGTCGAGGAAGGCCCGCTGCACCTCCAGCAGCTGACGTCGGACGAGTTCCATGGGTCCCGGCTCGGCATAGTCGGGGTTGGGGAAAAAGGGCAACGGCACATCGTCGTCGAGGTAGGTGAACCGGGGACGTCCTTCTTTGCCGAAGGCATCGGTGGGGAAGCGCCGTTTGAGTTCCCTCTTTAGCGTCGCCCACGGGAGAAACTCGACGCTCTCGTGCAAACCCAGTTCCCTGGTGGCCAGGTCGGTGAGCAGACCGATGACGGCGCGGGTGAAAGCCCCGTCGTAGGTGGGCAAACCCGCCGGGGAGGCAGCGGCCACCACCGCGCGCCGCTCGTCCGGCTGGGCGTGGACGTTGACGGTCGAGCGCAGCACTTCGCCGCCCCCGCAGACATCGAGGAGGAAGAGCGTCGCGCGGTGATGGGAACTGTCGTTCTCGACCCGGTCGATCCACCCCTCGACGGCACAGTCGAACGGAGATTCCCCGTCGCCCCCGATGATCCTGGTCCCCGGTCCCACATGCGGTGGGCCCGCGTGGCTGATGACATGGACGAGGCGCAAATCATCGGCCCTACCGGAGCTCAGGTGCCTCACGACCCGAGCCCCGATCCGCTGCCCCTCCAAGTCCGCGGGCTCCGTGGGCCGGTCGACCACGTAGCCCAACCGCCCCAGCACGCCCTCGAGTTCCTCACCAAGGTGCGCGGCATACAGGAGGTCATTCCAGGGGACGAGCGGGGTCTCTTCCGCGGCCGTCGTCGAGCCGAACCGGCTCACCGCCACCACGAGAGCGCCCCGCTGGACTGTCACAGCCCAGACCCTAGCGGTGTCACCCGGCGTGACGAGCGCGGCAGGCGCGATGACGGCATACGAGATAATGGACCCCATGACTGTTGGCCTCGGTATGCCGTCCGTGCCCGCCCCCGTGCTCAGCCCGCGGCGCCCGACCCGCAAGATCGCCGTCGGCAAGGTGGCCGTTGGCGGCGACGCCCCGATCAGCGTCCAGTCGATGACGACCACCTTGACCTCGGACGTCAACGCGACCCTCCAGCAGATCGCCGAACTCACCGCCGCCGGGTGCGACATCGTGCGGGTGGCCTGCCCGAGCCAGGACGACGCCGACGCGCTGCCCGCCATCGCCCGCAAGAGCCAGATCCCGGTCATCGCCGACATCCACTTCCAGCCCAAGTACGTCTACGCCGCCATCGACGCCGGGTGCGCGGCCGTGCGGGTCAACCCGGGCAACATCCGTCAGTTCGACGACCAGGTCGGGGAGATCGCGCGCCGCGCCAAGGAGGCGGGGGTCTCGATCCGGATCGGCGTCAACGCCGGCAGCCTCGACAAGCGGTTGCTCGCCAAGTACGGCAAGGCCACTCCGGAGGCGCTTGTCGAATCCGCCGTCTGGGAGGCGAGCCTGTTCGAGGAGCACGACTTCCACGACTTCAAGATCTCGGTCAAGCACAACGACCCGGTCGTCATGGTGCGGGCCTACGAGTTGCTCTCCCAGCGCGGGGATTGGCCGCTGCACCTCGGGGTCACCGAGGCCGGCCCGGCGTTCCAGGGCACCATCAAGTCGGCGACCGCGTTCGGGGCGTTGCTGGCGCAGGGGATCGGCGACACGATCCGGGTGTCGCTGTCGGCGCCGCCGGTCGAGGAGGTCAAGGTCGGCATCGCCATCCTCCAATCCCTCAACCTGCGGCCCCGGCGCCTGGAAATCGTGTCGTGCCCGAGTTGCGGCCGGGCCCAGGTGGACGTCTACACGTTGGCCGAGCAGGTGACCGCCGGGCTCGAAGGGCTCACCGTGCCGCTGCGCGTGGCCGTCATGGGCTGCGTCGTCAACGGCCCCGGCGAGGCCCGCGAGGCCGACCTCGGCGTCGCCTCGGGCAACGGCAAGGGCCAGATCTTCGTCAAGGGCGAGGTCATCAAGACCGTCCCGGAGGCCAAGATCGTCGAAACCCTCATCGAGGAGGCGCTGCGCCTCGCCGAGGAGATGGGGGAGAGCGCCGAAGGGTCGCCGAGCGTCACCGTCGGTTGACGCCTTTCTCCGGTATGCCGTGGGCTCGCGTATGCCGCGCGCTCACCTCGTGGGTGCCGCCTTCCCTGAAGCGCGGTGGTCGTGGGGACGACCCGCACGCTTCAGCGAAGCCGCCAGGACGCGGCATACGGTCACGGATGGTCGGCCTGCCAGGTGCGGCAGAGCCACCACAGATCGGTGAGGGCGAGCGGATCAGTTGCGCGGCTGCCCGTCGCCCGGGTGAGCGCCTCGACCCGGTTGCGGACCGTGTTGGGGTGGACGAACTCCCGGGCCGCGGCGGCGTTGGCGTCGCAGCCGCACTCGATCCAGGCCCGCACCGTGCCGATGGTCGCCGCGGCGTGCCGTCCCAGTCCGGCGAGCGCGGCGCGGTGATGCTCGGTGAGCACACGTGCCAGGTCGGCGCGGTCCGCTACGGCAATCAGCGAGGCAACGCTCGCGACGGGGACGAGCCCGGTGCGACCGCGCTCGGCTCCGGCCGCGGCAGCCGCGGCCGCCAGTTCCCGAAGGACGGGCACCTCGGTCGCGGCCCCGGGACCGCTCTGACCGACGACCCGGTCCACACCGGCCAGGGCACGGGCCCGTGGGGGCCCGGAGAGGACGGCGACGAGTTCCGAACCGTTGCGGGCCACGACCGCGGGGGCGGGCCCGGCGAGCCGGCGGGCGGTGAGGGTGCGCTCCTCGGCCTCCGTCACGGTCACGGCGACGAGGACGACGAGGCCGGCTTGGGGTAGCCCCGCTTCGGCCGCGGCCAGGGCGGCGGCGCTGCCCCCTTGAAGCAGCCGGGCCAGAAGGAGCGCCTGCGCGTCCCGGGCCGACGGCAACTCGCCGGCCCGCGAGCCCCGCGCCGCCGCGTGCGCGGCGAGCAGCCGGCCACGGACGGCCTGGGTCCAATCGTCGTAGAGTTCGCGGGCCTCCAGGAGCAGGAACGGGTCCACGCCGGAGCCACGCGCGACCTCCCGAGCCCGGGCCCAGATCCGCCGCTCGGCGACGTGGATCGCGTGCAGGACCGCCTCGATGGGGATGCCCTGGCGGGCCCTCGTCGTCCCGAGCGCGGCGACGAAGGAGAGTTCGGCCTCGGTGGGCCCGCGACGCTCGGCGATCGCCGCCGTCGACGCGGCGAAGAGCCCCCTGGTGCTCCGACTGACCTCGGCCGCATCGAGTCCGGAGATCTCCTTGATCGAACCGCGCACATCCCGGGCGACCTGCTCCATGAGATCGGAGGTGCTCGCGACCTGCTCGATGAGCGCGACGAGCGCACCCCACTGATCTTGGCGTGGCGTCATGCCCCGAGTGTCCCGCGCGTTGTGACCGGGCACAAGGAGCGCCGCAAGTAGCACGCGGCATACAGTCCACAACCACCTCGAAGCCTCTACGTTCGTTGGGAAGGGACACAAGAAAGGCATCGGCCATGGCCAACGGACTGACCGGCGGGCAACTCGTCGCGCAGATGCTCGCCACCGAGGGCGTCGAGGAGATGTTCGGCATCATCGACGGCACCTATTTCGGGCTCTACAGCGCCCTGGCACCGGCCGGTATCCGGCTGCACTCGCCCCGCCACGAGGCGGCGGCGATGCACATGGCCGGGGCCTACGCGCGGGTGACCGGGCGCCTCGGGGTGGCGATGGCCTCCAACGGCCCCGGAGTGGCCAACGTGCTCCCCGGGGTCGCGGTCGAGCAGGGGGAGGGCAACCGCATCCTGCTCATCACCTCGGCCCGGCGGGTCGGGATCGGCCACCCCGACCGGGGCGGCACCTACCAGTACTTCGACCAGCCCGCGGTCACCGCCCCGATGACCAAGTGGTCCGAGCACGTGCCCAGCGCCGACCGGCTCCCCGAACTCCTGCGCCGCGCCCTGCGGACCTGCTTCACCGGCCGGCCCGGGGTGGTCCACCTCGACATCCCCGAGAACATCCTCAACCAACCGACCGGGCTCGGCGCCGACCAGGTCCGCCCACCCCACACCTACCGCCGGGTGGCGCCGATCCAGCCCGACCCGGTGCTCGTCGCGCGCGCGGCGCGCCTCCTCGTTGACGCCGAGCAACCCGTCATCCACGTCGGCTCGGGCATCCTGCACGCCGGCGCCGAGGCCGAGTTGGGCCGGTTGGCCGGGCTGCTCGCCGCGCCGGTGACGACGAGTTGGGCCGCCCGCGGCGCGCTGCCCGAGTCGCGCCCGGAGGCGATCCCGATGACGGCCCTGACCGTCGTCGACGAGGTGCGCACCGCCGCCGACGTTGCTCTCGTCGTGGGCTCGCGCCTCGGCGAGACCGACTGGTGGGGCAAGGCCCCCAACTGGCGGCGCCCCGGTGAGCAGCGCACCATCCAGGTCGACATCGACGACGACCGCCTCGGTGTCAACAAGCCGGTCGAGGTGGCCCTGCTCGCCGACGCCCGGGATGCCCTGCGGGCCCTCGCCGACGCCGTCGAGGCCATCGGGGTGCCCGGCCATCAGCAACGGCTCGCCCGGCTCGCCAACTGGCGCTCGGCCTGGGCCAAGGAGCGGGCCCGCCTCGACAAACCGCTGGCCACCCCGACCGCCCCGGTCCACCCCGCGCAGGTCCCGGCCCTCGCCCAGGACGTCATGCCCGACGACACGGTCTGGGTCTTCGACGGCGGCAACACCGTCGTCTGGTCGAACTTCTACCACCAGGCCGAGGTGCCCCGCACGATCCTGTCGACGTTCAAGTTCGGCATGCTCGGCGCCGGCATGGGTCAGGCCCTCGGCGCCGCGGTCGCGGCCCCTGACCAGCGCGTTTGCGTCCTCATCGGCGACGGCGCCTTCGGCATGCACGCCGCCGAGATCGAGACGGCCGTGCGGCTTGCGTTGCCCATCGTCTTCGTCGTCCTCGTCGACGGGCAGTGGGGCATGGTGAAGATGAGCCAGCAGATCCAGGCCGCCCCGGTCGAGACCGTGGCCCGCAAGGTGCTCACCGGCAAGTCCCTGCCCGCGGACAAGATCGTGTATGCCGATTTCGCGCCCGCCCGCTACGACCTGCTCGCCGAGGCCTTCGGCGCGCACGGCGAACATGTCACCAAGACCGAGGACCTGCGGGCCGCGCTGGAGCGCGCCCGCGACTGCGGCAAACCGGCGGTCGTCCACGTCGACGTCGACAACGTCGCGCACATGTGGGCCCCGGGCCTGCAATCGTTCAAGAAGATGCACCAGGAGCCGAAGGGCTGACGTCATGGGTACTGCTCCCGGCCGGGTCCTCGTCACCGGTGGCGCCGGCTACCTCGGCTCTCTCGTCCTGGCCCGGTTCGCCGCCCGCGGCGTGCCCGCCGTGTCGGTCGACCTCAAGGCGCCGCGGCATACCGACGGCGACCTCGTCACGGTGACCGGCGACATCCGCAGCCTCGACCTGGCCGCCGTCATCGCCGAGCACGACGTGCGCGCCGTCGTCCATCTCGCCGCGATCGTCGAACCACCCCGCGGGATGAGTGAGGCCGACCTGGAAGCCATCGAGGTCGGCGGCACCCAGCGTGTCGTCGACGCCTGCGTGGCCGCCGGGGTGGAGCACCTCACGGTGACCTCCAGCGGCGCGGCATACGGCTATCTGCCCCGCAACGACGACCGGATGCTCACCGAGGACGAGACCACGCCCGGTCACCCGGACTTCGCTTACGCCCGGCACAAGGCGGCCGTCGAGACCCTGCTCGCGCGGGCCCGCCGACGGCACCCCGGGCTCGGCCAACTCGTGCTCCGCCCGGGCACCATCCTCGGGGCCGGCACCGACAACCAGATCACCGCGCTGTTCACCGGGCGGGTCATCCTCGGGCTCGCCGGCACCGACGGGCCGTTCACCTTCATCTGGGACGAGGACGTCGCCGAGATCATCGTCACCGGGGTGCTCGGCCGTCGGACCGGCACCTACAACCTCGCCGGCGACGGCGTGCTCACCCTGCGCGACATCGCCGCCATCGAAGGCACGCCGGTGGTCACCGTGCCGCCGACCCTGGTCCGCCTCGGTCTGGGCGCCCTGCGCCGGCTGCGGGTTGGGCGCTACGGCCCCGAGCAGGTCGACTTCCTGCGCCACCGCCCGGTGCTCGACAACGCCCGGCTGCGGCGCGACTTCCCCGGGCTGCCGACCAAGAGCACCCGCGAGACCTACGACATCTTCCGGGCGGCCCGCCGTGGCTAGGCTGCTCCCGATCCCCGGCCGGTATGCCGCCTCCCCAGGAGTCCGCCGATGAGTTTCGCCATGTATGCCGTGGCCAGCGCCACCACGGTGGCCGCCGGAGATGTCGACGACATCTCGATCGCCTTCGACGAGAAGTCCCAGGTGCTGCTGCGCATCGTCATTGCCGCCATCCTGTTCGGCATCGCGCTCGGCACTTCGGTCGAGGACTTCCGCCGCGCCGCGCGGCGCCCCAAGGCGATTGCCATCGGGGTCGCGGCGCAGTTCATTCTGCTGCCGGCCATCACCTTCGGGCTCACCCTGCTGCTCGGCGTCAAGGGCTCGGTCGCTCTCGGCATGATCCTCGTCGCGTGCTGCCCGCCGGGTAACGTGTCCAACATCGTCACTCACCAGGCCCGCGGTGACGTCGCGCTCTCGGTGTCGATGACGGCGGTGAGCAACCTGCTCGCCATCGTCCTCATGCCGCTCACTTTCGCCTTCTGGGGCCATCTGCACCCCACGGGCGGGCCGATGATGCGGGCCATCCACCTCGACGCCCTCGACATGCTCCTCGAGATCATGCTCGTCATCGGGATGCCGTTCATCGTGGGGATCGCGGTCGCCCACGTCGCGCCCCGCTTCGCCGCCCGGGCCGGCAAGGTCGTCGGTCCGGTCGCCTTCCTCGCCCTCGGCCTGCTCATCGTCCTCGCCCTGGCCAAGAACATCGGCCTGTTCGTCGCCTGGATCGGGGTCGTGGCCCTCGCCGTTTTCCTCCATGACGCGCTGGCCCTCGGCTTGGGCTACACCATTGCCCGGGCCTTCCGGTTGCCGACCGCGGCGACCAAGGCGATGACCTTCGAAGTGGGGGTGCGCAACGCCGGGCTCGGGCTGCTCCTCGTCTTCACATTCTTCGGCGGGTTGGGCGGCATGGCGTTGGTCGCGGCGTGGTGGGGGATCTGGGACATCATCGCCGCCCTCACCGTCGCAAGGGTGTGGCGGGCTCGCTCGGGCGACAGCGACCCGGTACCCATGTCGATCCCTGGGGGCGCCACGCCCTAGTCTGTGGCCATGCTTCGGCTGCGCCGTGCCGTTCGGCCCCTCACGCAGACCGACCGCGACGCCGCCCTCGCCCTGTGCGCCGAGGACCTGACCAGCAGCGTTTTCGTCGCGGCCCGCATCCTCGAAAACCCCCGCTCGATCACCCAGGTGCTCGGTTTCGAGGGTGACCGTGGCCTGGAGGCCTTGTGCTGGACCTGCGCCAACGTGATGCCGGTCGCCGCCGACTCCGCCGCCCTGGCCGCGTTCGCCCACCGGTTGGGGCGCGGCCGGCAGCGGCACGCCTCACTCCTTGGACCGCGCCCCACGGTGGTGCAGTTGTGGTCCCAGCTGGAGTGGACCTGGGGCCCGGCGCGGACCATCCGCGGCCATCAGCCGCTGCTGGAGACGCGCACCCCGCCCTCGGCGCTCGGGGTGGCCGCCGACGACCGGGTCCGCCGGGCCCGACCAGGCGATGTCGACCGGGTGCTGCCCGCCGCCGTCCACATGTTCACCCACGAAATCGGGTACCGGCCCTTCACCGGCTCCTCCCGCAGTTACCGCGACAGTTTGCGTTCGCTCATCGACCGCGGCCACACGTGGATCGTCGTCGAGGACGGTGCCGTCGTGTTCAAGGCCGATGTCGGGAGCGCGGCGCTGGGGTGGGTCCAACTCCAAGGGGTCTGGATCGCCCCCTGGTTGCGCGGTCAGGGGTATGCCGTGCCGATGCTCGCCGCGGTCCTCGACCAGCTCTTCGCGGAGGGGGTGGTGGCGGCCACCCTCTACGTCAACGACTTCAACACACCGGCGCTCGCGGCATACCGTCATCTGGGCTTCACCGAGGTCGGGGAGTTCGCCACCGTCCTGCTCTAGGGGACAAGTGTTCACCTGGCGTTCATGGGAAGGCTGACCTCTCTTTCCCGGCCCGTGGGAATGGCATAGGGTCAAGGCGGCAGTTTGTGCCCGACGCGACGATGCGAATCCATGCCTCGCCGGGCGCACCACCCCCGGAAGGAAGATTCCAGCATGCGCATCACCAAGTCGTGGCCAGTGGCCGCGATCGCTATCACCGCGCTCGCCTTCTCGGCGTGCTCGACCGGAGGCACCACCTCGACGAGTTCGTCGAGTGGGGGCACCGACACCACGAGTGTGTACTCGCCCAAGGCCGGCGGCGCCGGCGGTGACGTCGGGGTCTTCACCTGGTGGGCAGCCGGATCCGAAAAGGCCGGGCTCGACGCGCTCCAGGGCGTGTTCACCAAGCAGTACTCCAACGACAAGTTCGTCAACCTCGCCGTCGCCGGTGGCGCTGGGTCCAACGCGAAGGCCAAGTTGGCCTCCGACCTGCAGAACAACCAGCCCCCGGACTCGTTCCAGGGCCACGCCGGCGCCGAACTCACCGACTACATCGCCCAGGGCCAGATCGTCCCGGTCAACGATGTCGTCAACGCGCTCGGCGGATCCAAGGTGTTCCCGCAGACCCTCCTCGACCGGTTGACCGTCAAGGGCAACATCTACTCGGTGCCGAGCAACATCCACCGAGCCAACGTCGTGTGGGCCAACCCCAAGGTCCTCCAGACCGCCGGCGTCACTGCCGTGCCCAAGGACATCAAGTCCTGGATCGCGGACATGGACAAGGTCAAGGCCTCCGGGGTCAACACCCCGCTCACCATCGGTGGCACCTGGACCCAGGTCCAGTTGTTCGAGACCATCCTGATCGCCGACCTTGGCGTCGACGACTACAACGGCCTCTTCGACGGCAAGACCAAGTGGGACTCCGACAAGGTCAAGACCGCGGTCAACGACTACAAGACGATCCTCACCTACGCCAACACCGCCTCCGACGGTGACGACTGGCCGGCGGCGACCGATGCGGTCATCGACGGCAAGGCCGCCTACAACGTCATGGGCGACTGGGCGGTCGCCGAGTTCAACGAGAAGAAGGCCGTTGACGGCACCGGCTACACCTACTTCCCGGTGCCCGGCACCGATGGTGTGTTCGACTTCCTCGCCGACTCCTTCACCTTGCCCAAGGGCGCGAAGAACGCCGACGGCGCCAAGGACTGGCTCATGACGATCGGTTCTGCCGATGGCCAGAAGGCCTTCAACCTCGCGAAGGGTTCGATCCCGGCCCGCACCGACGTCCCGGCCGACGCCTTCCCGAAGTACCAGCAGAGCGCGATGAACTCCTTCAAGAAGGACAAGATCGCGTCCTCGATCGCCCACGGTGCGGCCGTTTCGCTGGCCTGGAACACCGACATCTCCACGGCGATCTCGAAGTTCTACGCCGGTCGCAACGCCGACACGCTGGTCTCCGACCTCGCTGCCGCCGCTGCCAAGCACCAGAAGTAACACCCCCTTGTATGCCGGTGGGGCGCCTCGGGTGCCCCACCGGCATACCCCAGCCCGCAGGAGAGGACGCCCATGAGTCGCGCCAAGAGTTGGTTGCCTGGGCTATTGCTGGTTTCCCCGTCGATCGTGCTCATCGCCGTCTTCGTCTACGGGTTGATCGGGCAGAACATCTGGGTTTCGCTCAACACCTCGGTCAACCCGGTCACCGACAAGGTCGTCAATCCCGGTGGATACCAGAACTACACCCAGCTGTTGGGGTCCGCGGACTACCAGCACGCGCTGTGGAACCTGCTCGTCCTCACCGTCGTGTTCATGGTGGGCACCATGTTTTTCGGGCTGCTCTGGGCGGTGCTCCTCGAAAAGGGGGTCAACGGGGAGGGTGTGTTCCGTTCGGTCTACCTCTACCCGATGGCGGTCTCGTTCATCGCCGCCGGTGTCGTGTGGCGCTGGCTGCTCAGCCCGGCCACCGGTGACGGTGCCGTCGGCCTCAACCAGTTGCTCAACAAGATGGGGCTGCCGCAGCTGGAGAATTCCTGGTGGTCGGCAGACAGCAAGTTCTCGATGGCGGCTATGGCCATTCCGGCCGTGTGGCAATTGTCGGGCTATGTCATGGCTCTCTTCCTTGCCGGTTTCCGGGGGATTTCCGAGGATCAACGGGAGGCGGCCCGCATCGACGGCGCGAGTGAGTGGCAGATCTACCGGCACGTCCTCTTCCCCCAGTTGTCCCCGATCGCGCTCTCCGCGCTCATCATTCTCGGGCACATGTCGATGAAGATGTTCGACCTCATCTACTCGATTGCCGGGCCCAACTCGTACAAGGCATCGGTGCCGGCCACCCTTATGTGGACCCAGATGTTCGCCCAGAACGACCGGGTGGCGGCCGCCGTCAACGCGACGATCCTGCTCGCCATCGTCGCCGTCGTCGTCGTGCCCTACCTCATCTACACGAACAAGACCGAGACGGAGCGCGACTGATGGCCACCACCGACATCGCCCCGGCGCCCAGCGGAGCCGGCACCGCCCCGACGAGCCAGGTGCTGCGGCATACCGGCCGACCCCCGGGCCAGAGCGGATCGGGAGTGGCGCGCGCAATCCGCTACACCCTCCTGCTCATCTTCGGGCTCTTCGTCCTGCTGCCGGCCTATGTCCTCATCGTCACGTCCCTCAAACGCAGCGGAGACGTCACCGCCGACACAGCCTGGAGCCTGCCGACGGCCATCACCGGGGCCGGCTGGGCGCACGCGTGGAGCCAACTCGCGCCGCCGCTGCTGCGCTCCCTCATCCTCGGTATCGGGGCGGCGACGTTGTCCTCGATCCTCGGCTCGATGAACGGGTTCGTCTTCGCCCGGTGGCGCTTCCCGATGGCCACGACGGTGTTCACGCTGTTCCTCTTCGGGATGTTCATCCCCTACCAGGCGGTCATGATCCCGCTTCAGGGGATGCTGCTGTCCGTCGAGGGGCAGGTGCCCTGGTTCCAGGGCATCGTCAAACTCATCATCGTCCACACGATCTTCGGTATCCCCATCTGCACCCTCATTTTCCGCAACTACTACGCGACCGCGGTCCCCAAGGAAATGCTCGAAGCGGCTCGCATCGACGGCGCCGGGATGCTCAAGACCTATCGGTCGATCATTTTGCCGCTGTCCATGCCGGCGTTCGTCGTCACCTTGATCTGGCAGTTCACGTCGGCGTGGAACGACTTCCTGTTCGCGCTGTTCTTGACGACGCGTCAAAACGGCCCGGTCACGTATGCCCTCAACGAACTCGCCGGCGGTCAGAACCCTGACTACCCGTCGATCATGGCCGGGGTGCTGCTCGCCTCGCTGCCGACGCTGCTCGTCTACATCCTGCTCGGGCGCTACTTCATCGGTGGCCTCATGTCCGGCTCGGTGAAGTAGCCGGGGCACCCCCGGGCCCCCGTGGCTCCCGTCGGCAAGGGACAATGGAAAGCCCTCGCTGGCAAGGAGCCCCATGGTCCAACTCGAGTGGTCCGACCTGACCGACGCCGATCTCGCGCAGGTGCAACACCTGGCCTCGGTGTGTCTTGCGGCCGACGGGGGGATGCCGACCCTGGACTCCCAGGACAGCATCAGGCGGCTGTTTCGTAACGGTCCGGGGATCATCGGCCGCGACGTCACCGGGGAGGTGGTGGCGGCCGCGGCCCTGTTCGTCGAGAACGGGCGACACCCGACCGCGACCGGTCTGATTCACCCGTCGCTGCGCGGGGTCGGAGTGGGGGAGGACGTCACCGAGTGGGCTCGTCGACAACGCCACGGGGAGTCGATGCGCCTGCTCATCGAGAACGACACGCCCATCAGCGAGGCTTTTGCGGCCCAGATCGGGATGATCCGCATCTTCGGCGAGCACGTGATGCGGCACTCGTTGCGGTGGGTGCCGTTCGTCCCGCTTGCCGACGGCGTGCGCCTCGAACCGTGGACTCCGGACACCGCGCCCCTCTTCCACCGGGCCTGGGCAGCCTCGTTCGCCGCCCGCCCGCACTTCCAGGACATGTCGGAGGAGGAGTGGCGCAACTGGGTGGAGTCCGAGGAGACCTTCCGGGCGGAGGACTCCCGGGTCGCGCTCGATGAGGACGGCGAGCCGGTGGGGTTTGTCACCGTCTCCAACGACTGGATCGACCAGGTCGGAGTGGTCCCGGCGTGGCGGGGGCGGGGCCTGGGCGCCCACCTCGTGGTGCGCTCGCTGACCGCCTTGGAGCATGCCGGCTCGCATCGGGTGTGGCTCACGGTGGGGGAGGACAACCCCGCGGCCCAGGCGCTCTACGAGAGTCTCGGCTTCAAGGTCAAGGGCACCAGGGCCCGGTATGCCGACCCTACGTCGCACCGGTCGTCACCAATCGACCAATAGGTGGGTTGTGAACGCGACGAGTGCGCGCGCCCGGGGTATGCCGCGTCCTGCGGTCTCGATCCGCCGACCTCGCGTCGCACCGGTCGTCACCAATCGACCAATAGGTGGGTTGTGAACGCCGACCGCGAGCGACCGGGCCCGCGGCATACCTAAAACCAGTGGCCCGATCCCCAACGCCCGCCGGTACTCTTGGCGGGTTGCCCAAACCCACCCTTGGAGACCTCGTGGCCCTACGCATGTCCACCCTGTTCCTGCGGACCCTTCGCGAGAACCCCGCGGACGCCGAGGTCCCGAGTCACCAGTTGCTCGTGCGGGCCGGCTATATCCGGCGCGCCTCGCCCGGTATCTACACCTGGCTGCCGCTGGGACTGCGGGTAATGCGCAACGTCGAGACCATCGTGCGCGAGGAGATGGACGCCATCGGCGCCCAGGAGCTGCTCTTCCCGGCGCTGCTGCCCCGCGAACCCTACGAGGCGAGCGGTCGCTGGACCGACTACGGCGACAACCTGTTCCGGTTGACCGACCGCAAGGGCGCCGACATGCTGCTCGGTCCGACGCACGAGGAGATGTTCACCCTCACCGTCAAGGACCTCTACAGCTCCTACAAGGATCTGCCGCTGGCGATCTACCAGATCCAGACGAAATACCGCGACGAGGCCCGCCCGCGCGCCGGCATCCTGCGCGGCCGCGAGTTCATCATGAAGGACTCCTACTCCTTCGACATCGACGCCGCCGGGCTCGACCGCAGTTACCAGTTGCACCGGGAGGCGTACGTCAAGATCTTCGACCGTCTCGGTTTCGACTACGTCATCGTCCAGGCGATGTCGGGGGCCATGGGAGGCAGCCGCAGCGAGGAGTTCCTCGCGACCGCGACCAACGGTGAGGACACCTACGTCCGCTGTGGTCAGTGCGGGTATGCCGCGAACGTCGAGGCCGTGCGGGTGCCGGCCCCGGCCCCGGCCGCGCTCGACGGGCTGCCCGCGGCGCATGTCGAGGACACCCCCGACACGCCGACCATCGACACCCTCGTCGCCCACGCCAACGCCGCGGTGCCCCGCGCCGACGGCCGAGCCTGGACCGGCGCCGACACCCTGAAGAACGTCGTCGTCACCCTCGTCCACCCCGACGGCACCCGCGAACCGTTGGCCATCGGCCTGCCCGGGGACCGCGAGGTCGACGAGAAGCGCCTCGGCGCCCAGGTCGAGCCCGCGCGGGTGGAAGCCTTCGAGGAGAAGGACTTCGCGGCATACCCGACGCTGGCCAAGGGCTACATCGGGCCGGGCGCGCTCGGCCTAGAGGGGACGGCGGCGATCCGTTACCTCCTCGACCCCCGCGTGGTCGAGGGCACCGCGTGGATCACCGGCGCCAACGAGCCCGGGCGGCATGTCTTCGACCTGGTCGCCGGGCGCGATTTCGTCGGCGACGGCGTCATCGAGGCGGCCGAGGTGCGTGACGGCGACCCCTGCCCGACCTGCGGGCACGGGCTGGAGTCGGCGCGCGGCATCGAGATGGGCCACATCTTCCAGTTGGGCACCAAGTACGCCGAGGCCCTCGGCCTGAAGGTCCTCGACGAGCACGGCAAGTTGCAGACGGTGACGATGGGGTCCTACGGCGTCGGCGTGTCCCGGGCCGTGGCCTGTGTCGCCGAGGGCAACCACGACGAGTTCGGTCTGGTGTGGCCGCGCGCCATCAGCCCCGCCGACGTCCATGTCGTCGTCGCCGCCAAGGACGCCGCCACCCATGCGTATGCCGACGAACTCACCGTCGCGCTCGAAGCGGCCGGGCTCGAGGTGCTGCTCGACGACCGGGCGCAGGCGAGCCCGGGGGTGAAGTTCAAGGACGCCGAACTCATCGGGGTGCCGACGATCGTCGTCGTCGGGCGCGGGTTGGCCGCCGGTGAGATCGAGATCAAGGATCGGCGCAGTGGTGAGCGGCGGGCGGTCCCGGTCGCCGAGGCCGTCGCCGAGATCGTCGCCGAGGTCGCCGGCTGACCGCCGGCTCGATCCTGAGTTCCGGTTGTCGCGCCCATGACACACGCACCCATCGACGCCGTCATCTTCGACTGGGGCGGCACCCTCACCCCCTGGCACGCCGTCGACCTCGGGGAGCAGTGGCGGGTGTTCGCCCGCGAGATCCACGGCATACCGGTCGACTCACCCGACGTGAGCGTCGGCGACCTCGACGCGGCGCACGCCCTGGCGGACCGGATTCTTGCGGCCGAGGATCGGGCCTGGGCGCTCGGTCGCGCCGACCACCGCAGCGCCCATCTCGACGACATCCTCGAGGCGGCCGGCTGCGACCCGGCGCACGACAAACACCTGCTGGCCCTGGCGGCCTACCGCCGGTTCTGGGAGCCGCACACCGAGACCGACCCGCAGGTGCGTCCGCTGTGGGAGGGGCTGCGGGCGCGCGGGCTCAAGGTGGGGGTGCTGTCCAACACGATCTGGTCGCGGGCCTACCACCGCGAGATTTTCGCGCGTGACGGGGTGCTCGACCTGCTCGACGCCGACTTGTACACGAGCGAGATCGCGCACGTGAAGCCGCACCCGAAGGCCTTCCGGGCGGTATGCCGCGCGCTCGCCGTGGCGCCCGAACGGTGCGTCTACGTCGGGGACCGGATGTTCGAGGACGTGCACGGGCCGCACCAGGTGGGGATGAGGGCCATCTGGATTCCTCATTCGGACATTCCGGCCGGTCAGCGGGTCGATGTGACCGCGATCCCGGACGCGACGGCCCACGAGTTGCTCGATGTGCTGGCGATCGTGGACGGCTGGCTCGCGCCCTGACTCGTCTCGTCGGCGGCGCTGGCCCGGCGTCGGCCGCGCGGGTCGTGGCGGCCTTGGTTCCGGCCGCGGTCGCGGTCCACCGCGGCACTTGCGGTGGGAAAGGGGCACTTCGCACCCGAACATTTGGGGTGCGAAGTGAACGTTGGGTGCTCCAGGCGGGAAAGGGGAGACCGGTGGGAGGTCAGGGGCGAGCGGGGGGCGTAAGCCAGAGGGCGGCATACGGGGGCAACCAGACGTTGCCGTCGCCACCCCACGGCAGCGGGGAACCGGTCAACTCGTCCCGGGCGGCGTCGACACCCAACTCGTGGGCGCGGTGCCCCGGCCAGGGCCGCCAGTCCGAGGTGACGTTGTAGAGCCCGACGAAGCGCCCCATCGGGTGATCGCGGACGGTGACGAGCACGCCGGAGTCGTCCACGGGGCCGATGCGGGTCTCGACGCTGGCGTGCAGCTGGGGCAACTGGGCCCGCACCCGGGCCAGCGTGCGCAACGCGTCGGCCACTCGCCCGGGCACGCTCTGCGGGTCGTTGCGCTGCGTCGCCCGCAACGCATCCCAGCGGGGCCGGTGGGCCCAGCGGTTGTCGTCCTCGTGACCCTCCTCGCGCGCCCACGAGGGGTCGTTGGGCTGGGCGAGTTCGTCGCCGCTCCACAGGACGGGCACCCCGCCCCAGCCGTAGATGATCGCGTGGGCGAGTCGGAGCGCGGCCACCGCCTCGTCGATCCCGGCACCGGTCGCCTCGGCCTGTTCCAAGCCGGCGAGTGAGGCTGCCGTCCCGCTCGTGCGCCGGTCGTCGGTCGCGGGGTTGTACTGGAAGACCAACCCGCGAGCCGGCGAGCCGGGGAAGTCCCCGGCATACCAATGGGCGAGGAACGACCGATGGCCCGCCCCGGTCACCCCGGCCGCGGCGGCGTCCTCGTCCATGATCGCCCAACCGATGTCGTCGTGGCCGCGCAAATAGGTCACCCAGGTGCCGCCCTCGGGTTTGGCGGGGAGGTGGCTGAGCGCGTGCGCGGCGAGCCGGACGTCGCGGCTGGCGAGCATTGACCACACCTGGACCATGAGCGAGTTGTGGTAGGCCAGATCGCTCACCTTGCCGGTGTGCGCACCGGTGCCGAGGTAGGGGAGCAGTTTGGTCGGCGCGACGATCGCCTCGGCCTTGAACGCCACGGCCGGGCAGGCGATCCGCGTCAACGCCTTGAGCACCGAGGTGATGTCGTGGACCTCGGGCTGACCTTGGGAGTCGGTGCCCAGCCGCTTCCAGATGAAGGCGATCGCGTCCAGGCGCAGCACGTCGACGCCCCGGTTGGCCAACTCCAAGATGATCGCCGCATACTCCAAGAGCACCCGCGGGTTGGCCCAGTTGACGTCCCACTGCCACTCGTTGAACGTCGTCCAGACCCACCCCGCCAGATCCTCGTCCCAGGTGAAGTTGCCGGGCGCGAAATCGGGGAACACCTCGGGCAGGCTCGCCTCGTAGGCATCGGGCATGGACCGGTCCGGGAAGACGTGGAAATAGTCGCGGTATGCCGCCTCGCCGGCTCGGGCGCGCACCGCCCAGTCGTGTTCCCGGGCGACGTGGTTGAGGACCAGGTCGAGGGTGAGGCTCATTCCGGCGGTATGGAGGGCGGTGGCGAGGTCTTCGAGGTCGGCCATCGTGCCCAGGTCGGCACGCACGGCGCGATAGTCGGCGACGGCATACCCGCCGTCGTTGTCGCCGTCGCGGGGACGGAGCAGCGGCATCAGGTGGAGGTAGGTGACGCCGAACTCCTGGAGATAGGGGATCCGTTCGACCAGGCCGCGCAGGTCACCGGCGAACCGTTCGGTGTAGGCGGCATACCCGATCATCGACGGCTCCTGGAGCCAGTCGGGGCGAAGCATCCGCTCCAGGTCCCGGCCGTGGAGGGCGGCGGAGCGCTGGGCGTATGCCGTTGCCGCGCAGGACACCAATTCCCGCCCCACGGCAATGGCCGCCGCCTCGCCGTACAGCGGCACCAGCCCGGCATACAGGTCCGGCCACCAGCGAAGCAGGCGCGCGTGGAACATCTCGGCCCGCTGCGGCTCACGTAAGGCCAGGGCGCCGGTGGCGGCGTCGACGGGAGGTGGTGGAGTGGTCACGACGAGCATTGTGGCCCACGCGCGGGACTCCTCCGACACCCCCCTGAAGCCACGGCACGAGGTCACGGGTGACACCCACTCATTCCACAGGCAAGACACAGAAACGGCCGCAAATGTCGGGTTCATGACGACGACCCACCTTGTTGAGGCGCGACCGCGCACCCGCCGAGCCGTGCCTCCGCGCCCGGCCCCGGCCCCGGCCACCGTGCGCCGGGCCCGCCGCGTCGCCTCCCCGCCCCGCTGGTGGCGCGACGCCTCCGGCTCGGTCCTCTGGGCGTTGCTCCTTTTCGTCACCGCGCTCTGGGTGTCGGCCGGTGGGGTCGGCGACCTCGCCGGCTGGGCCAGCGGGCTGACCTCCCTGGGTCGGCTCACCGGGTTGATCTCCTCGGCCCTGCTCCTCGTCCAGGTGTTCCTCATGGCTCGGGTGCCGTGGGTCGAGCAGGCGTGGGGTCAGGACGAGTTGGTCCGCACCCACCGGGTCGTCGGGTTCACCTCCTTCTCGCTCATGCTCGCGCACCTGGTGCTCATCACCCTCGGGTATGCCGCGGGCACCACCGCGGGCATCTGGGGCACCTTCCTCGCGCTCGTCCTGGACGCACCGGGCATGCTGCTCGCGCTCGCCGGCACCCTGCTGCTCGTCCTGGTCGTCGTCACCTCGGTGCGGCGGGCCCGCGCCCGGTTGCGCTACGAGTCGTGGCACCTCATCCACCTCTACGGCTATCTCGGGGCCGGGTTGGCGTTGCCGCACCAGTTGTGGACGGGCTCGGACTTCCTCGGGCGTCCGGTGACGACGGTCTTCTGGTGGGCCTCGTATGCCGTTTGCGCCGGTTCCGTGCTCGTCTTCCGGGTCGGCGTTCCGCTGTGGCGGTCGCTGCGCGCCCCACTGCGGGTGCTCGACGTGCGTCACGACGCCGCCGATGTGACGACCGTGACGATCGGGGGCCCGGGCGTGGCGCGGCTGCGGGCCAGGGGCGGGCAGTTCTTCAACTGGCGCTTCCTCGACGGCCCCGGCTGGACCCGCGCCAACCCCTACTCGCTGTCGGCCGCCCCGGATGGGCGCACCCTGCGGATCACGGTGGCCCACCTCGGTGACGGCTCGCGCCGCCTGGCCGGCGTGCGGCCGGGGACCCGCGTCCTCATCGAAGGCCCCTACGGCCGGCTCCACGCCGGGGTGCGCGTGCGCGACAAGGTCCTGCTCATGGCCTCGGGCATCGGGATCACGCCGATGCGGGCCATCCTCGAAGACCTGCCGGTCGGGGTCGACGTGACCGTCATCCACCGGGTGCGCTCTCGGGCCGAAGCGGTGCTCCACGACGAACTGCAGGCGCTCTCGACCGCCCGCGGGGCCCGCTACGTCCTCGTCGAAGGGGCCCGGGTCACGGGGCGAGCCTCCTGGCTGCCGCAGCAAGCGGCATACCTCAGCGATGTCGCGGCGCTGCGCGAAATCGTGCCCGATCTGACCAGGCGTGACGTCTACATCTGCGGCTCGACCGGCTGGATGACCGCTGCCGAGGAAGCGGTGCACGCCGCCGGGACACCCACCGAGCAGGTCCACGTCGAAAGGTTCGCCTACTGATGTGCGCCGCCGCCCCCACTGACTCCGCTCGACCGCCTCGTCGACTCTCGACCCCACTTCGTAAGGACTGACCACCATGCGCCGGATCACCTTGTGGATGCTGAGCACGATCAGCGCCCTCGTGCTGCTCTTCAGCTATCACACCTCGACGAACGCGACCTCCAAGACGAGCATCGTGGCGCCGCAAACGGGCACCGACACCGCGACGGCCGGGGCGGGGACGACGTCCGCGGCGGGAACAACGTCCGCGACCGGGTCCGCGGTGACGACCACGGACAGCTCCGCTGGCTCGTCCTCGTCGGCTTCTGCGTCGTCGGGTGCGGCCTCATCGGGTGCGGCATCGTCGGGTGCGGCATCGAGCGGAACGTCCACAGCGGCGACGACCATCGACGGCGACGTCGTGTCCACCCGCTACGGCAACGTTCAGGTCCAGATCACCGTGGCCGGCGGCAAGATCACCCACTCGGTCGTGCTCCAGGTGCCGTGGAACAACCCCAAGGATCAGCAGATCAACTCGCGCGCCGTCCCGGTGCTCAACGCCGAGGCCGTCGACGCCCAAAGCGCCCAGATCGACATGGTCTCCGGAGCGACCTACACCTCCGAGGCTTACCTTCAGTCCCTCCAGTCCGCGATCGATAAGGCTCACCTGTGATTACCGCCGAAATCCCCGTCCACCGCCGCACCCACACCGGCACCCCATCCGTCCTGGGGCGGCGCGCCTTCGTCGACCAGATCATGGGTATGCCGATCTCGATCCATGTGCGGGCCACCGAACCCGCCCGTCCCGACATCGCCGCCGCTGCCGACCGGGTCTTCGCCCACCTGCGCAAGGTCGATGAGGTCTTCTCCACGTGGCGGGCCGACAGCGACCTGTTGCGCCTCCAGCACGCGGAGATCGGTACCGACGAGGTCCACCCCTGGCTCGCCGAGGTCGTCGAGATCTGCCTGCTCGCCGAGGAACGCACCGACGGGCTGTTCGCCGCCTGGCGATCCCGCCCCGGTGGTCGCACCGTGTTCGACCCCACCGGCGTCGTCAAGGGCTGGGCTGTTGTCGGGGCCGCGGCCCACCTGGAAACGGTGCCCGAGATTGCCTGGTGTCTCGGCGCCGGCGGCGACATCGCCGTGGGCACCGGGCGGCGCATGCACGACGCGGCGCCCGTGTGGCGGATCGGCATCGAAGACCCCCGTGACCGGCGCCGGATCGCCGATGTCGTGTCGGTGACCCGCGGCGGGATCGCGACCTCCGGGGCTGCGGCCCGCGGCGCGCACGTCGTCGACCCGGCGACCGGGCGCGGCATCTCCCGCCCGGGTTCGGCCACCGTCATCGGCCCGGACCTCATGTGGGCCGATATCTGGGCCACCGCCGCCTACGTCGACCCGAGCGCCGCGGCCCGGCTGCTGGAAGACCGCGACCCGGCATACGAACTGCGCCGTCACTGAGGCACCGGCAACTGCTGGCATGCTCGGGCACGTGACCACCTCCACGCCCCCGGCCGGGCACCGCATCACCGAGGTCGACGTGTTCTCCGCGACACCGCTTCTCGGCAACGCCCTCGCCGTCATCCACGACGCCGACGACCTCAGCGACGCCCAGATGGCAGCCATCGCCCGCTGGACCAACCTGTCCGAGACGACGTTCCTCTGCCAACCGACCGACCCGGCCGCCGACTACCGGGTGCGCATCTTCACCACCGGCGGGGAGTTGCCGTTCGCCGGGCATCCCACCCTCGGCAGCGCGCACGCCTGGCTCGAGGCCGGGGGAGTGCCGCACACCCCGGACCGGATCATCCAGGAGTGCGGTGCCGGGCTGGTCCCGGTGCGCCGCGGCGAGCTGCTCGCCTTCGCCGCCCCGCCCCTACGGCGCTCCGGTCCGGTCAGCGAGGAGTTGCGGGCCCAGGTGCTGCGGGTCAACGGTCTCGACCCCGCCGACGTCGTCGACATGGCGTGGGTCGACAACGGGCCCGGCTGGATCGGGGTCGAACTCACCTCAGCGGCAGCGGTGCTCGCCGTGGTCCCGGACGCCGCGGCATACGACGGGTTGAAGGTGACCCTGCTGGGCCGGTATGCCGCCGACGTCGCCGCTGCCCGCGGCATCGACGTCGAGGTGCGGGCCTTCTACGCCGACGGCCGGGACTTCGAGGAGGATCCGGTGACCGGGTCGGCCAACGCGGGCCTGGCCCAGTGGCTCATCGGCGCGGGACGGTTGCCGCGCCGGTATGCCGCGGGGCAGGGTCGGGTGCGACAGCGCGACGGGCGCCTCTACGTCGAGGCCGACGACGACCAGGTGTGGATCGGTGGGGACGTGACCACCCTCGTGCGGGGCCTGCTCGACCTCTGACGGCAGCCACGCCTGCCCGCTGCGTCAGGCGTCCAGGGCCTTGGTGAGGGCGATGGCGTGGGTGAGCGCGTCCTCGTCGGCCATGCCCACCGCCCAACTCGCCTCGAGCCCCGCCATGACCAGCGACCACGCCAGCGCGTCATCCTCATCGATCCGCGCTGCCTCGGCGGCGATCGCCACCCGGCCGCGCATGGCCTCCCTGAACGAGCGACCGTCCAGGTCGGTGCGCCGGTTCGTGAGCAGCGGCACCAGGTCGGCGCCCGGATGCCCGCGGAGCGGCTTGGGGTCGATGGCCACCCAGCCGCGGTCGGCGGCATACAGGACGTTCTCGTAGTGGAGGTCCGCGTGGAGCACCACCGAGGGTCCGGGGGCGGCGCTGAGCTCCCGGACGAGCCCGAGGGTGCGGTCCCGGATCCGGCGCGGCACCCGTTCGCGGGTCGCCATCCGCTCCAGGTGGGGCGCCAGGTATGCCGCGTGCGCGGTGAGGCTTTCGGGCGCCGGCCGGTGCAGGCGCGCGAGCAGTTCGCCGGCTCTCGCGCACGCGGCATCGATGGGGAGGGTGCGCAGGTCGCGGTCGGCGTCGAGGCGTTCGAGGAGGAGCAGCCCGGCGCCGGGGTCGGCGGCGACCAGCCGCACCGCGCCGTCCCCGTCCCACAGCCGCAGCGCGAGGTGTTCGGTGCGCATGTCGTCGTGCGGCCAGGTCACCTTGAGCGCCAACGCTTCACCGTCTCGGCGCACGGGGAGGACGATCGCGGTCCAGCCGGTGCGCGGCGGGCCGTCGAGGTCCAGCCCCCACCGCCGCGCGGCCTCCCGGATCCGGCCCGGCACGGTGCGGACCCACTCGGCACCGGGGGGCCCGCCGTCCGCGGGGTAGCCCGCGACCCGCTCGACCCACGTCTTCGGCAGTTCGACGTCGATCACGACAACCCGGGGAAGGCCTGCAGCGCCACCCCCCAGGCATGCGCATGCACCTCGATGTCGGCGAGTTCGTCGGGGAAGGTGCCCCAGCCCTTGCGTGCGGCGCTCACGCTCAGCGTGGCGATCCGCCTCCCGTATGCCGCCCGGACCCGAGTGAGTGCCTCCGCCGCCAGGCGGGCACCTGCCTCGGGGGAATCCACCGCGAACGGCAACGCGATCGTCGCCGAGGCCGGTGGCGCTTCGTCGCCGAGGGCCTGCTCCCACCCTTGGGTCAGCGCCGAGAGCCAGGTCTGGGTGTCGAGGGCGCGGGCGCGCAACCCGGTGGCGGTGTCGTCCTTGGGCGCGCGCGCCTGCACGACCTGGAGGAACTGCACTGCTTCCCGGGCGCTGACGAGGAGTCCGCTCAGCCCAGGATCGTCGGCGGTCCGTGGGGTGGCACTCGGGCTCGGTGCCGGTGACGCCGCGCTCGAACTCGGTGCTGGTGCCCCCGGGGTGGGTTCGCCGGTGGCGATCCCGGCGTGGCTTGGTGTCGTTGCGGCTGGGCTCGGCGGGTTCGGCGCCGGCGGGTTCGGCGCCGGTGGGTGACCGCCGAGCAACGTGGTGGCTGCGGCTCGCTGGGCGAGCAACGCCATCACCGGAGCGGCCAGCGCCGCGTCGAACGCGGCATACGGAGTGCGATCGCCAAGAACCGAGGCCTCGGCGGCGGCCAGGCCCACGGAATTGGGTGTGGCTCCCGGCACCGGTGAGGGCGTCCGATCGGCAGGTGCGATGACGCTCGAGGGGACCCGACCCCGCCGCAAGGCATCCCGCAGCACGCCGACTTGGGTGACGTGGAGCGGCGTCAGGACGGCGGTCAGTTCGGTGCCCGCCGACTTCGTCGCGGTGACGAGCGCCTGGGTCCCGGCGAGCAGGTCGAGCAGCGCCGCCTCCCCCGGCATTCGGGTGCGCCGCGGGATCACGGGGATATCGGGCGCGTCCTCCTGGAGGTGAACCCCGCATCCCGATAGGGCACCGACCGCGCCCACGCCGATCCCGAGGAGGATCAGGCGACGGCGCGGGCCGTTGCCGAGGGGAGTGCCGCCGGTCATGCCAGGCATCCTCGCACGGCCGGCGGCGGCGCCGCGCCGAGACCGGCGGGTGCCCGCCGCGATGACCTAGACTGATGCTTTACCTCGAGAGCCCACCGGGCCTCGACCCAACTGCAGAGGGGACCGCGCGATGACCACCCAAGACCGGCTCGCCGGGGTCGTGCGGGCTGCCTTGGCCCCGAGCGGGTTCCTCCTCGAAGACGTCACCATCACCCCCGCCGGGCGGCGGCGGGTCGTGCGGGTCGTTGTCGACCGGGATTTGGGGGATGTCGCCGATGCCCCGAGCGCTCCCCTGTCCATGGACGATGTCGCCGCTGCGACCCGGCTGGTCAATGGGGTGCTCGATGACAGCGACATCCTGGGTGCGGGCCCGTACATTCTCGAGGTCACCTCGCCCGGGGTCTCCCGACCGCTCACTGCGCCGCGGCACTTCGCGCGCAATGTCGGGCGGCTCGTGACGCTCACCATGGCGGCGGGCGCCGAGCCGATCACTGGGCGCATCGTGCGGGTCGACGAGCACGGCGTGCTCGTCGAGGAGGGGCCCGACGCCGCCCCCGTGCCCGTGCCGTTCGCCGACCTGCGGCGCGGCCAGGTGCATGTCGAGTTCAACCGCGGCGAGCCGATATCAGACAACGACAGCGAGGAGGACTGACATGGACATCGACCTGGCGGCCCTGCGGGCCCTGGAGCGGGAGCGGGATGTGTCGTTCGACGTGCTCGTCCCCGCCATCGAGCAGGCCCTGCTCTTGGCCTATCAGCGCACCGAGGGGGCCTATCGGCAGGCGCGGGCCGAACTCGACCGCAAGAGCGGGCACGTGGTCATCTGGGCCCGCGAGGAGTTCCTCGTTCCCCCGGAGGAGGGGGCGGTCGACGAGGACGGTGAACCGCTGCGCCCCCGCCGCGAGTTCGGGCCCGAGTTCGACGACACGCCCACCGGTTTCGGCCGGGTCGCGGCTGCGACCGCGCGACAGGTCATCGTCCAGCGGCTGCGTGACCTTGAGGACGAGGCCATCCTCGGTGATTTCAAGGGCCGGGAAGGTGACGTCGTCGCCGGGGTGGTCCAACAGTCTCCGGACCCGCGGCACGTGACCGTCGACTTCGGGGCGGTCGAGGGGATCTTGCCCAGCGCCGAACAGGTGCCGGGGGAGAAGTACCTCCACGGGGAGCGGCTGCGCACCTACGTCGTCAGCGTCAAGCGCGGCCTCAAGGGCCCGCAGATCGGGCTCTCGCGCACCCACCCCAACCTGGTGCGCAAATTGTTCGCCCTGGAGGTCCCCGAAATCGCCGACGGGAGCGTCGAGATCGCGGCCCTGGCCAGGGAGGCCGGGCACCGGACCAAGATCGCCGTCCATTCCAAGGTGCCCGGCCTGGGCGCCAAGGGGGCGTGCATCGGACCGATGGGCTCGCGGGTGCGAGCCGTCATGGCCGAGTTGCGCGGCGAGAAGATCGACATCGTCGATTACAGCGACGACCCGGCGACCTTCATCGCCAGCGCCCTCTCGCCGGCGCGGGTCTCCTCGGTCGAGATCGTCGATCCGGTCCACAAGGCCGCGCGGGTCGTCGTGCCGGACTACCAGTTGTCGCTGGCCATCGGGCGTGAGGGGCAGAACGCCCGACTCGCCGCCAAACTCACCGGCTGGCGCATCGACATTCGCCCCGACACCGCACCGGGCGGCGCGGACGCCGGGCCCGACGCCGGTCCCCAGCGCTCCTCGACTTCGCCGAGCGCACGCCCGGCTGGCCGCCCCGCGGGTCGCTTCGCTGACCGTCCCCCGCACCGACCGGCCACGGGCGCGCCGGTTCGGCGACCGGCGAGCGGTGACACGCGCTGAGCCGGAAAGCCGGTACGATGGTCGGTGCCGACCGGACTGGAACCCGGCCCGGGCAGTCGGTGACGCCCGCAGCGAGCCCCTCAGGGCCGACGCGGACCTGCATCGGTTGTCGCGGGACGGATAGCTGGTCGGTCCTTCTGCGCGTGGTCGCCGGACCGGCCGCGGGACCTGACGTCATCCCTGGCGTCGTGCCCGTGATCCCCGATCCGCGGCGTCGACTTGGGGGGCGTGGAGCCTGGCTCCATCCCACGATCGAATGCTGTGACCAAGCCATCCGCCGCCGAGCCTTCGGCCGGGCGTTGCGTGTCAGCGCCCCGACCGACCCGGCAGCGGTCACGGCATACGTCATCGAGCACGCCCAGAACCATGTCCGTCCCCAGGGAACCGAAAGCGGGTTTGACGCTGATGAGCACCCGATGAGTACTCAGCAATGAGCACCCCCCAGCTGTAACGACGGTCCGCGCCTGTCCTGGCCGGACCAGGACAGGAGAATTGTGTCGAAACTACGTGTGAGCGCGCTCGCCAAGGAGCTCGGAGTTACCAGTAAGGATCTCCTGGCGCGCTTGAACGAGATGGGCGAGTACGTCAAGGCCGCCAGCTCGACGATCGAAGCGCCCGTCGTGCGCCGGGTCAAGGCCGAGTATGCCGCGCAGGCGCCTGCACCGGCCGCCCCCGCCCCCGTCTCGGCCGCTCCGGCCGCTTCGGCCCCGGCGAGCACCCCTGCCGCTCCCGCCGCGGGGGTCGCCACACCGGGCCCCCGCCCGGCCGCCCCCAGCGCGCCCGCCGCCGCGGCGCCGACGAGCACGCCCGCGCCCGCGCCGGCCGCGCCCCCGCCCGGGCCGAGCGCCCCGGCGCCGGCCCGACAGGCCGCTCAACCGGGTCCGGCCCGTCCGCCGGCGCCGGCAGTTGCCCAGGCGCCCGCCGCTCCGGCTGCCCCCGCCGCCCCGAGCTCCCCTGCCCCTGCCGCTCCGGCGGCCCCCTCTCCGGCGCCGAAGGCCGGCCCAACACCAGGGGCCCCGACGCCCGGACCGCGTCCCACGCCGGGTCGCCCCGGTGGTGTTTCCGCGGCCCGCGACGGTGGGCAGACCGGCCCCGGCGTCCCGCCCTCGCCGCGTCCTGGGGCCCGCCCCGGCCAGCCTCGGCCGGGCAACAACCCGTTCGCCCCGAGCCAGGGCATGGGCCGCCCACCCCGCGAAGGCGGTGCCGCCCCCCGCCCGGGCAACAACCCCTTCGCGACCAGTCAAGGTATGCCGCGTCCGCCTGCCGGGCGTGGGGCTCCCGGTCCGCGCCCCGGTACCCCAGGTGCCGCCGGTCCCCGTCCGGGAGGCCCCCGGCCCAGCCCGGGCATGATGCCCGGTCGTTCGGCCGTGCCGCGTCCGGGTGAGCGCCCGGCGGCGCGTCCCGGTGCCCGTCCCGGCGCCGGGGGTCGACCCGGTGCTGGTGGTGGCTTCGGTGGCCGCCCCGGTGGCGCCGGTTTCGGTGGTCGTCCGGGGGGTGGCCCCGGTGGCCGTGGCGGCACCCAGGGTGCCTTCGGGCGCGGCGGTGGCCGTCCGCAACGGGGCCGGAAGTCCAAGCGCGCCAAGCGCCAGGAGTTCGAGGAGATGCAGGCGCCGACCATCGGTGGCGTCAACATCCGTCGTGGTGACGGCTCCACGGTCGTGCGGGTCCGCCAAGGTGCCTCGCTCACCGACTTCGCCGACAAGATCAACGTCAACCCGGCCTCGCTGGTCACGGTGCTCTTCCATCTGGGGGAAATGGCCACGGCCACCCAGAGCCTCGACGAGGACACCTTCAAGTTGCTCGGTGCCGAGTTGGGCTACGACATCCGCATGGTCTCCCCGGAGGAAGAGGAGCGCGAACTCTTCGACTCCTTCAACATCGACCTCGACATCGGGGTCGACAGCGAGGACGAGGAAGACCTGCAGCCGCGCCCGCCGGTGGTGACCGTCATGGGGCACGTCGACCATGGCAAGACCAAACTCCTCGACGCGATCCGGGACGCCAACGTCGTCGCCGGTGAGCACGGCGGGATCACCCAGCACATCGGCGCCTACCAGATCCGCAAGGAGCACGAAGGCGCGGAGCGGGCCATCACCTTCATCGACACCCCCGGTCACGAGGCGTTCACCGCCATGCGGGCCCGGGGTGCCAAGGTGACCGACATCGCCATCCTCGTCGTGGCCGCCGATGACGGCGTCATGCCGCAGACCATCGAGGCGCTCAACCACGCCCAGGCCGCGGACGTGCCGATCGTCGTCGCCGTCAACAAGATCGACGTCGAGGGCGCCAACCCGGCCAAGATCCGGCAGCAGTTGACCGAATACAACTTGGTGGCCGAGGAATACGGCGGCGACACCATGTTCGTCGACGTCTCCGCCAAGCAGCGGATCAACATCGACGAACTGCTCGAGGCGGTCCTGCTCACCGCCGATGCCGCCCTCGACCTGCGGGCCAACCCCGACCGGGACGCTCGCGGGGTGGCCATCGAAGCCAATCTCGACCGCGGCCGGGGCGCCACCGCCACCGTCCTCATCCAAAGCGGCACCCTGCACGTGGGCGATGCCATCGTCACCGGCAGTTCCTACGGGCGCGTGCGGGCCATGCTCGACGAGCACGGCAACAACGTCACCGAGGCGACGCCCTCGCGGCCGGTCCAGGTGCTCGGGTTGTCTTCGGTGCCGCGTGCCGGTGACACCTTCGTCGTGGCCCCCGACGACCGCACCGCCCGCCAGATCGCCGAGAAGCGCGAGGCCAACGACCGGCAGGCCTCGCTGGCCAAGGCCCGCAAGCGCATCTCGCTCGAGGACCTCAACGAGGCGCTCGCCGCCGGCAAGGTCGACACCCTTAACCTCATCCTCAAGGGTGACGTGTCCGGGTCGGTCGAAGCCCTCGAGGACGCGCTGCTCCAGATCGACGTCGGCGACGAGGTCGACCTGCGCATCATCGACCGGGGCGTCGGTGCGATCACGATGAACAACATCAACCTGGCGATGGCCTCCAACGCCATCATCATCGGGTTCAACGTGCGCGCCGAGGGCCAGAACGCCGACTATGCCGAGCGCGAGGGCGTCGAGATCCGCTACTACTCGGTCATCTACCAGGCGATCGAGGAGATCGAGGCGGCTCTCAAAGGCATGCTCAAACCGGAGTTCGAAGAGGTCGAACTCGGCACCGCCGAGATCCGCGAGATCTTCCGGTCGAGCAAGTTCGGCAACATCGCTGGTTCGCTCGTGCGCAGCGGCATCATCCGCCGGGGCGCCAAGGCCCGGATCACCCGCTCCGGCGTCGTGGTCGCCGAGAACGTCGAGATCGCCGGCCTGCGCCGCTTCAAGGACGATGTCGTCGAGGTCCGTGAGGGCTACGAGTGCGGTATCAACCTCGGGTCCTACAACGACCTGCAGATCGATGACCTCATCGCGACCTACGAGATGCGGGAGAAGCCCCGGGCCTGACCGGCGCCACGACCGCAACGGTGAGCGGGCGGCATACCCCTTCAGGTATGCCGCCCGCTCACCGTTTGCCGCCCGGCGCCGGATGGGCGGTCAGAGACCGAGCAATGCCTCGCCGAGGAGGTGCCCCTCCGCCGCGCCGGGAAGGACAGCGAACACCGCGGAGCCGACCGGCGTGGTCCAGATGTTGAGCAGGTCCTTTTCGGCGAGCCGCTGCTGCACCGGGACGAACTGGCGCACCGGGTCGGCCATGTAGGCCGCGAAGATGAGCCCGCTGTCGGAGGTCTTCCCCGGCGGGGGCACGTCGTCGTAGGAGTACGGCCGGCGCAGGAAGCGCTCGTGCGGTGCCGTGGCGTGCGCCCGCCGCATGTGCGCCCCGTCGTCGATGACGTGGAAGCCGAGGGAGTCCTTGGCGAACAAGTCGGCCGCTGTCTCCGCCGGCGCGCCGGCCGGGGCCGTTACCGGTGCCCCGGTGTCGAGGCGCCGCCCGATGGCGTTCTCGCGAGAGTGGCGGTCGACGGCATCCCAGGTGTCGAGGTGCATCTCGATCCGCCGGACCACGAGCGCCGAGCCGTCGCGCAGCCACGCCGGAGCGGAGGCCCCGCACCAGAGAAGGTCGTCGTCCGGACCGTTGACGGCCGGTTGGATCGTGCCGTCGACCTGGCCGAGGAGGTTGCGCATGGGGCGTCCCGGGCCTTCGAAGGGCTCCCGGAACCCCCGCTGCACCCACCGCACGCTCGCCAGGGTGACCAAGCCGGCAATGAGCCGACGCTGGGCATGGGCGACCGTCGTGGGCGAACTCGCGCACACCTGGAGGCACAGGTCGCCGCCGCCCCAGCGCTCCTCGAGCCGGTCGATGCTGAAGGCAGGCAGCGGCGCGAGCCACGAGGGCGGCGTCGCACCGGCGAGCGCGACCAGCCGCGCCCCGACAGCCACGGTGATGGTGAGGTCGGCGCTCACCGCGGCGAGTTCGGTCTCCTGGTCGGTGAGGGACCCGCGACCGGCCATGAGGCGCTCGATGTCGTCGGTGAGGACGACGAAGAGCCGGCGGAGCGCGTCCTTGTCGACATCGGGGTGGAGATCGAAGGCGACGAACGCGGCATACGGCTGCGGGTGGTCGATGATGCCGGACTGGTGCCGGCCACGGAACGGACGGGTGCCGGTGGCGGACCCGACCGCGGTGCCCGCCGTCGTTCCGGTGGGCGTTGATGCACCGGAGGGGGCCGTGGCGGTCCAGCCGGCGAGGGCCAAGGCGCCGGCGGCACCGGCGGCGGAGGTGAGGAACCCCCGCCGCGCGGTGCCACCGGTGGTGTCAGGTGAGGACATCAGTGACTCATCGACGGACTTGGGTTGTAGGACTCGCTGCCGCCGGGGAAGGCCCGCACGGCAGCGGTGACCGTGATGACTCCCGCCGAGGTCTTCAGGTCGATGGAGACCGTGTCGCCGACCTTGAGGTCCTTGACGAGGTCCATGACCATGATGTGGTTGGCCCCGGGCTTGAGTTCGAAGGTGCCGCCGGCGGGGATGGTGAACCCGGCCTTGGCCTCCTGCATCTGCATGGTCCCGGACGAGTTCATCACAGTCTCGTGCATCTGGACCATCTTGCCGGCGGCGCTGGAGCCGCCGGTGATCGTCAGGGGGGTGCTGCCGGTGTTCTTGAGCATGCCGAAGACGCCGGTCATGGTCTTCTTGTCTGCCGACATCGAGTCGGTCGACTTGGCCCAGCCATCCTGCAGGGTGAGAACCGCGGCGGTCGATGCCGAGGCGCTCGGGGTGCTGGTGGTCGACGTCGAGGACGACGACCCACAGGCGGTGAGGGTGAGGGCGAGAACTCCGGCGGCGGCGCCGGCGATGAGGGTGCGAACACGCATGAAAAACTCCTGTCGAAGAGGGCCGCCGGGCCGCGGTGGTCACCGGCGGGGAAGGGCGCCACAAGGCGCCACCGGGCCGCGGGCGACGCGGCCGGGTCCGGCCTAAGGCCCGCGGTGAGCGGGGGTCAGGCCGGTTGGGCGGCCGGCGGTGGTGCCCGTCCTCGCGGACGCAGGAGTCGTATGCCGTGCAGCCGGCGCGGCGCGCCCGGTGCCGGTGCGGTGGCCGGGTCGGGGCGCCAGGGGCGGCCGGGGACGGCCGGGAGAAGGATTGCGAGGATCGTCCAGAGAGCCCGTTCGCCATAAGCGACGAGCAGGGCGCTGGCCAGCGTCGCGGCGAGGTGGGCGCCGATCATCGTCGGGGTCCACGACGAGGTCCAGGACATCGTCATCGGCGTGGGTGTGGCCGTTTCGAGGGCGCCGGGGGGCAGCCCATGCCCGGCCATGAGCGTGGCATGGCCGGGGTGACCGGTTGCGGCATACCCGTTGACCGTCGCGGCGGCACCGGGCGCCATGAAGTAGAGGAGGGTGTGGACGGCAACCTGGCCCACGCCCAAGCCCACGACCGCGCGCCCGAAGGTCCAGCGGATCGCCGTGGCGAGCAGCGCCAGCGGCGTGAGGAGGACGAGCAAGACAAGGACCGCCGCCGACGCCACGTGGGCGCCGCCGGCGGCGTGTCCGACGGCGGCCAAGGCGACGGTGAGACCGACCGCGACCAGCGTGCGCGCAGCACGCAGCCAGCCCCGGTCCGGTGTCCTCATGACTGGATCATCCCAGACCCCGCGGCGCCGCCCGGTCACCGCCCCTGCCCCTGCGCAGCGCGCGAACCACGGGTGAAGGCCCCGTAAGGTGGCTGGCGACCACCTCATCCACTCGAAGGAGCAGCCATGGCCGACCCTGCCCGCGCAATGAAGGTCGCGGACCGGATCAAGACGGTGACCGCCGAGGGGCTGCGGCAGGTCATCAAGGATCCCGATCTCGGGTTCGTCACGATCACCGACGTGCGCGTCACCGGGGACCTCCAGCACGCGTCGGTGTTCTACACCGTCCTCGGCGACGAGGCGCAGCGGGCCCGCACCGCCGAGTTGCTCGCAACGCACCGTGGCCGCCTGCGCTCCCTCGTCGGGAAGCAACTGGGCATCCGCCTCACCCCGAGCCTGGAGTTCATCGCCGACGCGATCCCGGAAACCGCGGCCCACATGGAGGACCTGCTGGCGCGCGCCAAGGCCGCGGACGCCGAGGTTGCCGCGGCCGCTGCCCAGGCTCGGTATGCCGGGGAGCCCGATCCGTACCGCGGCGCGTGAGCGGGCCGGAGGCGACGAGCGTCCCCGACGGGCTGCTCGTCGTCGACAAACCCGAGGACTGGAGCAGTCACGATGTCGTGGCCCGGGTGCGACGCCTGGCCGGCACCCGCAAGGTGGGCCACGCGGGCACCCTCGACCCGATGGCCACCGGGGTGTTGGTGCTGGGGATCGGCAAGGGCACCAAGTTGCTCACCTTCCTCGTCGGCTGTGACAAGGACTACACCGCGACCATCCGGCTCGGGCAGGAAACGACGACCGATGACGCCCAGGGCGAACCGGTGCCCGCACCGGAGGGGCAGGGGCGGGCCACCGACCTCACCGAGCCCGCCATCGCCGCGGCGGTGGCCACCCTGACCGGCGACATCACCCAGGTGCCGAGTTCGGTGAGCGCGATCAAGGTGCGGGGCGAGCGGGCCTACGCGCGGGTGCGTGCCGGTGAGGAGGTCGTGTTGGCGGCCCGCCCCGTGCGGGTGGACCGTTTCGTCGTGCACCGCCTCATCCGTGATCCCGCGGGGGCGCCGGGCTGCCTCGACCTCGACGTTGCTGTCAGTGTGTCCTCGGGGACCTACGTGCGGGCCCTGGCCCGGGACCTCGGCCGGGCGCTGGGGGTCGGTGGCCACCTGACCGCGCTGCGCCGCACCAGGGTCGGGACGTTCGGGCTCGACACGGCATACCCGTTGGCGGAACTCACCGCCCGCCGCGAGCGCGGCGAAACCCTCCCGCTGCTGCCGCTGGCGACGGCGGCCGCCAGCGCTCTGCCCTCCCGGACGCTCACCCCTCAAGACGCCGTCGCGGTGGGTCGCGGACAACGGATCGCGTCGGCCCAGCCCGGTCGCGCGGACCTGGTCGCGGCCCTCGGCCCGGCCGGGGAACTCGTCGCGATCCTCGACGAGTCCAGGTCCGCCGCCCGCAGCCGCGTCGTGTTCACTCCCGCAAGTTCGTAGAGTGTCCCTCGTGCATCGCTGGAGTGACCTCTCAAAGACCCCGGACAGCCTGCGGCCCTCCGTGGTCACGCTGGGCAATTTCGACGGGGTCCACCGCGGCCATCAGGCCGTCATCGAACAGTTGCTGCGGGTGGGCGCGCAACTGGGGTTGCCGACCGTCGCCGTGACCTTCGACCCGCACCCGGTGGCGGTGGTCCGGCCGGCCGAGGCCCCCCAGATCCTCACCCCCGATGCGTTGCGCACCGACCTGTTGGCGGCGACCGGCATCGACGGGCTGCTCGTCCTCGATTTCACCGAGGAGTTCGCCGCGCAGTCACCCGAGGACTTCGTCCGCGACACGTTCGTCCGGGCCCTCGGCGCGCGGGCGGTCGTCGTCGGTATCGACACCCGGTTCGGCTATCGGAACTCCGGTGACGTGCGGACCCTTCGCGACCTCGGCGACCGGTTCGGTTTCGAGGTCTACGCCCTCGACGACCTCGGGGGGGAGTCACGCTGGTCCTCCTCAGCGGCGCGCCGGCATCTGGTCGCGGGTGAGGTCGAGGCGGCGGCGGCCATTCTGGGCCGGCCGCACCGGGTCGTCGGCGTCGTCGTCCATGGGCACCACCGGGGCCGGGCCATGGGCTACCCCACGGCCAATCTGTCCCCGGAATCGCTGGGCCTGGTGCCCGCCGAAGGGGTGTATGCCGGGTGGCTCACGCGACTGGATCTACCCGCCGAAGCGGTGGACCGCACCATGCCGTGCGCCATTTCCATCGGCACCAACCCGACGTTCGACACCAACGACCGCCGGACCGTCGAGGCCTACGTTCTCGACCGCGACGACCTCGATCTCTACGACGAACGGGTCATGGTCGAGTTCGTCCGCCATATCCGACCGACGCTCAAATTCGACTCCATCGACGCCTTGTTGACGGCCATGGCGCGCGATGTCGAGGAGTGTCGCGCGGTCTTGGCCCAGATCGTTCCGGTCTGAGGCCCGCCTACTGGGCCAGGAAGGTGACCGGTCGGTAACTGTTCGACTCGGAAAGACCCCTCGGGGGGCCCGAATGTGAAAGCATTGAGTGGACCACGCCCCCACCGTCGAGGACGATGCAATGCCACCTGTCGCGCAGCAGACCTACTCACCCGCCGAGGAGTCGATCGAGGAGTCGGCCCTGGCGCAGATCGCCCCCAGCGTCGGACATATGTTCCGCGACCGGGTCGCCAAGACCCCCGACCAACCGGCCTATCAATACGCCATCGTCGGGCCCGACGGGGACACCTGGGTGACGATGACGTGGGCGCAGACCAAGGAGCGCACCGATGCCTTGGCCGCCGGGCTGATCGCCCTCGGTGTCCAGCCGGGGGAGCGGGTGGCCGTGGCCGCCGCGACCCGTCTGGAGTGGGCCCTGGCCGACCTCGGCAACATGACCGCCGCAGTGGCCACGACGACGATCTACCCGACGACGATCGGGGAGGACGTCGCCTTCATCCTCAGCGACTCCGCAAGCCGGGTCGTGTATGCCGAGAACGCCACGCAGGTCAACAAGTTGCGCTCCATCAGGGCCGACATCCCCTCGGTGACCAAGGTCGTCGTCTTCGACCTCGACGATGTCGACCTCGACGACTGGGTCATGTCGCTGGCCGACCTCGAGGCCCAGGGCCGGGACTACCTCGCCGAGCACCCCGATGCCGTCGACGAGCGGATCGACCACCTTCAGCCCACCGACCTGGCCACCATCATCTACACCTCGGGAACGACCGGGCGCCCCAAGGGCGTGCGGCTGCTTCACAGTTCGTGGGTCTACGAAGCCGCCGCTGTCCAAGCGATCAAGATCCTCGGACCCGAGGACCTGCAATACCTCTGGCTGCCGCTCGCGCACGTGTTCGGCAAGGTGCTGCTCACCTTCCCCATCCAGATGGGATTCCCGACCGCGATCGATGGGCGCATCGACAAGATCGTCGACAACCTCGCCGTCGTGAAGCCGACCTTCATGGGCGCCGCGCCCCGCATCTTCGAGAAGGCCTATGGCCGCATCTCGATGATGATGGAGGAGGAAGGCGGCATCAAACTCGCCCTCTTCCACTGGGCCAGCGGGGTCGGCAAACAGGTCAGCGAATTGCGGGAGCAGGGCAAGAGCCCCTCGACGCTGCTCGCGATTCAGCACGCCCTGGCCGACAAACTCATGATGGGCAAGGTCCGTGACCGGTTCGGGGGGCGGGTCCGCTTCTTCATCTCCGGTTCGGCCGCCCTCAACCGCGATGTCGCCCGCTGGTTCGACGGCATGGGGCTGCAGATCGCCGAGGGCTACGGCATGACCGAGTCGAGTGCAGCCAGCACCGTCAACCGGATCGTCGCCTACCGGTACGGCACCGTCGGGTGGCCGCTGCCGGGGACGGAGATGCGGATTGCCGAGGACGGCGAGGTTCTCATGCGCGGCCCGGGTGTCATGGAGGGCTACCACAACAACCCGACGGCCACCGCGGAAGCGCTCGACGCCGACGGCTGGTTGCACACCGGCGACATCGGCGAGATCGACGAGCGCGGCTTCGTGCGCTTGACGGACCGCAAGAAGGACCTCTTCAAGACCTCCAACGGCAAGTACGTCGCCCCGTCGATCATCGAGGCGACTTTCAAGGGCCTGTGCCCCTACGTGAGCCAGCTCCTCGTCCACGGCAACGAACGCAACTTCGTCTCCGCACTCGTCACGCTCGACCCCGACGCGATCAAGGCGTGGGCCGACCACCACGAGATGGGTGACAAGCCGTATGCCGAGATCGTCACCTCGGCCGCGGCTCGCGACATGATGCAGGGCTACTTCGACGAGCTCAACAAGGGCTTGAACCGCTGGGAGCAGATCAAGAAGTTCACCATCCTCGACCGCGACCTCACGGTCGAGGACGGCGAGATCACCCCGAGCCTCAAACTCAAGCGCAAGGTGGTCGCCGACCGCTACAAGGACGTCCTCGACGCGCACTACAGCTGAGGGACGGCAACGGGGTGGGGCGCCCGCGGTAGCGGGCGCCCCACCCCGTTGCCATGCTCGGAGCGTTCCGGGGGCTGGTCAGGAGGCGGCCAGGAGGGCCGAGCTGATCAGGGCGTTGCCCGCGTCGTTGGGGTGGTCTCCGTCGGGGAGCAGGTTCCCCGGTTGCTCCGCGGGTTCACCGAGGGTGGACCACAGGTCGACGCAGGTGTCGTCGTGGCTGGCCGCCACCGCACAGATCGCCGCGTTCGCCGACGACGTGATCTGTCGCGAGAACTGCGCATACCCCTCCCCGTAGGTCGTGTTGGCCAGGGTGCCCACCGCGAAGACGTTCCAGTAGGTCGTCACGATAAGGCGGGCGTCGGAGGGTCGGAGGTGGTGAATCTCGCTGACCACGTCGTCGAGGTCGCGTCGCATCGGGCCGACCGCGGCCGCGACGCAGGCGTCGGGGCACGCCGTCTGGGCACCGAAGGTGTCGAGAGCGCCCTCGAGGTCGTTGGCGCCCACGGTGAGGACGATGATTCGCGCCTGGCGGACTGCCGCCTGCGTGGTGGGGTCGGTCCGCAACCGTTCGACCAAGTCCGCGGCCGTGAGCCCGTCGGTGCCGAGGTTGACCGTCCGCAAGGTGACGCCGCGCTGGCGGCCGAGCGCGTCGGCATACCGGCTCAAGAACGAGGCGCAGCCGCACAGGTCCGCGGCCATGACCGAGTCGCCGAGACCGACGATCTCGCCCTTGGGAGTGGTACCGGCCCGGCCCGTCGACCCCCCGGTCGCTGCGGTGTCGCCGAGGCTGGGGGCCAGGAGCGCCAGGAGCGTCAGAGCCATGGTCGCGGCCATCGCGCCGACAATGGGCCACCGGCGGCGCGGCATCTGGTGACGGGCAGACACGGGAGCACGCTACGTGCTCGGTGGGCGCAACACCTAGCGGGGTGAGTCACGGCCGCGGGAACCGGCGACGGCACTTACCCTTGACGGATGCCCGGTGCGTCCCTCTTCTCCGCCCTCGAACCGCTCCTGGAGCAGGTGAGCAAACCGATCCAGTATGTCGGCGGCGACCTCAACTCGACCGTCAAGGAGTGGGACGTCGGCGGTGAGACCACCGTCCGGTGGGCCCTGATGTACCCCGACGCCTACGAGGTCGGGCTGCCCAACCAGGGGTCGATGATCCTCTACGAAGTCCTCAACGAACGCCCCGACACCCTGGCCGAACGCACGTATGCCGTCTGGCCCGATCTCGAGGCGCTGCTCCGCGAACACGGGTTGCCGCAGTTCACCGTCGACGGGCATCGCAGCGTGCGCGACTTCGACCTGTTCGGCATCTCGTTCTCCACCGAACTCGGCTACACCAACATGCTCACCGCGCTCGACCTCGCCGGGATTCCGCTGCACGCCGCCGACCGAGACGACACCCACCCGCTGGTCATCGCCGGCGGACATGCCGCGTTCAACCCGGAGCCGATCGCCGATTTCATCGACGCCGCGGTCGTCGGGGACGGTGAGGAAGCGGTCCTCATGGTCACCGACATCGTGGCCGAGTGGAAGAGGGAGGGTATGCCGGGTGGCCGCCTCGAGCTGTTGCTGCGCCTGGCCCGCACCGGTGGCGTCTATGTGCCGGCGTTCTACGACGTCACCTACCTGCCCGACGGGCGGATTCAGCGGGTGGCGCCGACGGCGGCATACCCGGGAGTGCCGTGGCGGGTGGCCAAGCACACGGTGATGAACCTCGACGCCTGGCCCTACCCGAAGACCCCGCTGGTGCCGCTCGCCGAGACCGTCCACGAGCGGATGAGCGTCGAGATCTTCCGCGGCTGCACCCGCGGCTGCCGGTTCTGCCAGGCCGGGATGATCACCCGGCCGGTGCGGGAGCGCTCGATCACCGGCATCGGCGAGATGGTGGCCCAGGGGTTGGGCGCGACCGGGTTCGAGGAGGTCGGGCTGCTCTCCTTGTCGAGCGCGGACCATTCGGAGATCGCCGATATCGCCAAGGGGCTCGCCGACCGCTACGAGGACGCCAAGGTCGGGCTCTCGTTGCCGTCGACGCGGGTCGACGCGTTCAACATCGAGCTGGCGGGGGAGTTGACCCGTGGCGGGCGCCGCTCGGGGTTGACGTTCGCTCCCGAGGGCGGGTCGGAGCGGATCCGGCGGGTGATCAACAAACGGGTCAGCGAGCAGGACCTCATCGACACCGTCGCCGCCGCCTACGGCGCGGGCTGGCGCCAGGTCAAGCTCTACTTCATGTGCGGGCTGCCGACCGAAACCGACGAGGACGTCCTCCAGATCGCCGACCTGGCCAAACGGGTTATCGACACCGGCCGCCAGGTGAGCGGCCGGCGCGACATCCGGTGCACCGTCTCCATCGGCGGGTTCGTGCCCAAGGCGCACACTCCGTTCCAGTGGTGCGGGCAGCTGAGTGCGGAGCAGACCGACGCCCGGCTGGAGGTGCTCCGCCAGGCGATCCGGGCCGATCGACGCTACGGCTCGGCCATCGGGTTCCGCTACCACGACGGCCAACCCGGGACTATCGAGGGCCTGCTCTCCCGCGGCGACCGGCGGGTGGGGCGGATCATCGAGGAGGTGTGGCGGTCCGGGGGCCGTTTCGACGGGTGGAGCGAGCACTTCTCCTACGAGCGTTGGATGGCGGCCGCCGAAAAGGCACTCGCCGGCGAACCGGTCGACGTCGCGTGGTACACGACGAGGGAGCGGGAGGAGTCGGAGGTGCTGCCCTGGGATCACATCGACTCCGGCCTGGACAAGGAGTGGCTCTGGCAGGACTGGCTCGACGCCCTCGACGAGAGCGAGGTCGAGGACTGCCGGTGGACCCCCTGCTTCGACTGCGGGGTGTGCCCTCAGATGGGCACCCAGATCGAGATCGGCCCGACCGGTCGGACCTTGGTGCCGTTGCACATTGAGTCCCCAACGCGGGCCTGACCTGCCAAGATGGGCGCCATGACGCGCCCCTCGGAGAGCCACCGGCGGCGAATGCTGCTCTCCGGCGTGCCCGAGGGGGCGCATGCCCTGCGGCGCGTCATCGTGTCCCTGAGCGGCCTGGTCGCCGTCGTCGTCCTCGGCACCTTGGGCTATATGGCCTTCGGGCTCGATTTCATCCCGGCGCTGTACCAGACGGTGTTCACGGTCGCCACCGTCGGCTACGTCGAGTTGTACGACCGCACCCCCGCCGTCGAGGTCTACACGATCGTGTTGATCCTCGTCGGGGTCGGCCTGGTCCTCTACAACCTCGGGGTCCTCGTCGAGGCCGTCACCGAGGGACACCTGCGCGAATACCTTCGAAGGAGACGCATGGACCACCGGATCGCGGCCCTGCGCGGCCACGTCATCGTCTGCGGCTACGGCCGGGTGGGCAGTTCGGCGGCGACCCAACTGGTCGACACCGGGCAGACCGTGGTGGTCGTCGACCTCGACGCCACCCGCGCGAACCGGCACGACGGCCTGGTCGTCATCGGGGATGCCACCAGTGACGAGACCCTCCGTGCCGCGGGCATCGACCACGCGCGGGCTCTCGTCTGTGCCTTGGAGAGCGACGCCTCCACGATGTACTCGACGCTGTCGGCGCGGGCCCTGCGCAAGGATCTCGTCATCATCTCCCGGGCCCGCACTGTCGAATCCAAGGAGAAACTCGTCCTCGCCGGCGCCACCCGGGCGGTCAACCCGCAACTCATCGGTGGCCGCCGGATGGCCAGTTTCGCGCTCCACGCCGATGTCGCCGAGTTCCTCGACGAGGTCATGCACGACGACGACATCGAACACCGCATCGACGGTGTCCGGCTCCCCGCCGGGTCCCCGCTCATCGGGCGGCTGGTGGACGCCGCGGAACTCTCCGATCTCTCGGGGGTGCAGTTGTTGGCGGTGCGCCGCCCGCACAGGGGCGAGTTCATCCCCACCCCCGCACGGGATGTCGAACTGACCGTGGGCTGCACACTCATCGTCTTCGGCACCCCGGAGCAGGTGGCGCGCCTGCGGGAGGTATGCCGCGCCTAGCCGGCCGCGACCGCCGACCGGGGAGCCGGTTGTGGGGAGGTCTCCCCATCGACCCGGCGCCCGGGGCGGCATACGGTGGCGTCGACGGGCACTTCGACCGACAGGAGGCGCCGCCGTGCCGACACCCGATACCGAGGTCGACCTGGCATTCCTCGACATCGACGCCGGGCACTGGGAACGCGCCCAGGAGAGCCTGCGCAGCGGGCAGGCCGCCGCGCGGCGCGCGAGCGACGCGCTCACGGTCGGCAACCCCTTCGAGGGGGTGGCCCGGGCGTATCACGAGCAGGCGAACGCCGTGGCGGGCAATCTGGAGACCGGACACGCCCGGCTGCAGGACGTGCGCGACCTGCTCGCCCGCAACAAGGCCCGGTACCTCGCCGCCGACTCCCACGCCAAGAAGGCGGTCGCTTCGGCGGGCCACCGGGCCGGCGGCTCTCACCCCCACCCCACCTCGTCCATAACCCCCGGACACGGCCATGGCGGCGTGCCGGATCCGGGCCCGGTCGCCGACCCACGCCCCGGGCCGGTGCCGGCCGATCCGACCCCGCACACCCCCTGGCGCGACCTTGAGGCCCAGGTCGACAAGGCGCTGGAGCACGACCGGCAGTACGGCGATGCCACCACACCGGCCGGGTCGTTCGAGACCGCGCAGCGCTCGGTCATCGCCTACACCGCCGCCGACGGGTCCACCCACCTCGTCTCGACGATGCCGGGGCAAGGTGACCAGGCGCGCGAACTCACCGTGTCGTTCCTCGACCGAGACGGCAAGGCCGAGGTGGTGACGTTCTCCGCCACCTCGACCCCGGGGACCGGCGGAGCCGGCGACGGCGCGGCCCCCGTGGACGACGGGGTCATGCGGGCCCTGGGCGGAGCGAGCCAGGTGAACATCCGGTACGTCGACAGTGCCGGGCAGGTCCACACGCTGTCGACCGGCAGCGGACTGGGCAACGTCGTCGTCGGCTACGTCGACTCCCAGGGCCGCCAGCACATGGTGTCCAACGAGCCGATACCGTCGGCGAGCCAACCCGGGTCCGCGCCGGGGTCGGTGGCGCGATGAGCCCGACCGAACACGTCGCCGCCCTCCGGAACGTGGTCTCCCAGATCGCGCACTACCGGTTGAGCATCCAGGGCACCCTCGACACCATCCACGCCGGCATCGCGGCTACCACGAGTCCCCGACAAGTCAGTTTCCGCAAGCCGCCCGGCCTCGACATCAAGCCGGCGCGGACCGCGGAGCAAGAGGCCTTCATGGATGAATACCCCCTGATGTTCATCTCCCTGGCGCCCTTGTACTCGACGATGTCTGCCCTGGAGCAGCGCATCACCCTCCTCTGCGACACGAGCGGCTGGGTGGACCAACTCCAAGGTGCGGCCGGCGACTGGGAGAACGTCGAACGGGCCCTGTCGGCGGCCTCGCAGGAGGTGTTCGACTCCCAGTTGCCCGCGGCGCGGACCTGGAAGGGAAGCGCTGGGCTGGGTTACCAGACGACGGTGGCCGCCCACCGCAGGTCCTTGAGCCGGGTCGAGGACGCCGCGCGCGGGATGCGGTTCGGCTGCTCCCGCGCCGCCGGCGCCGGTGAATCGTTCTACGGGGTCGTCCGCGCCGGGATGCGCGTCCCGTTGTCGGTGTACGACGCCAATCACGCGAGCGTGACCCTTCCACAACTGGCGAACTTCACCCAATACCAGCACTCGGCCTACCAGGCGGCAGACGCAGCGATCACCGCGGCCCTGGCGACCCTCGAGGCCAACGTGGCCCGATCGTTCGGCCATTCGCGGTCCAAGAGGGAGGGCGGCACCGGCGACCCCGACGACCTCGTCAGTGTCACCGAGACCCTGCCGTCCTGGGCGGCCAAGTGACCGAACCCGGCGGTAGGACCCACTGCCCGAGCCAGGCGGTGCCCCGGCGGGCGAGTCGGGCGAGTCATGACATTTGTCAGGGGTCAGGTCCCCTAGGGGGCAGGTAGACCTTCCTGTGGGTCGGGCGTAGGGCCTGACAATTCCAGGAGGATCACACATGACTCGATGGACCCGCAGCGCCGTGGCGCTGGCCGGCGCGACCGCGCTGGTCTGCGGCGTCACCGCGACGGCGACCGCCGCCCCCCGCCAAGACGGCGGGCGGCACCAAATCTCCGAGGCGCCGGCCTGGACGGCCAAGGCTGCTTCGTCCCGCAAGGCCCCAGTGACCAGTGGCCTGCACGCCAAGGTCTGGCTGACCGTGCGTGATCGCGCCGCGCTCGAAGCGCAAGCCAAGGCGGTCTCGGACCCCGACTCCGCTGACTACGGAAAGTACCTCACCCCGGACCAGTACCGCGCCACGTATGCCGCAACCGCGGACACGGTGTCGGCGGTCTCCGCCTGGCTCAAGGGGGCCGGACTGTCGGTCGACTCGGTGGGCCCCGACAACCACTACGTCGCGGTCAGCGGGTCGGCGGCGGCGATGAACACCGCGTTCACCGCCGGGCTGGCCAACTTCACTCTCAACGGCCGCTCGGGCAACGCGCCGACGACCGCGGTCACCGTCCCCGACGCCCTCGGCGGCGCCGTCCTCGCCGTCACCGGCCTGGACACCCTCAACCACTGGGTCTCGCCGTCGTCGGGCAACGACCAAGCGCAGGACATCCCGGGCGCCGGCTCGCGTGTGGGAGCGTCGACCACCGGCCCCAAGGACCTCGGTCCCGCTCCCGGGTTCGCCAACGCCGACCCCTGCTCGGACTACTACGGACAGAAGGTCGACACCACGGACCCCAAGTTCCAGGGCAAGAAGTTGCCCTACGTCGTCTGCGGCTACACCCCCTCCCAGTACCGCTCGGTCTACGGGGTCACCGCCAGTGGGCGTAGCGGCCGCGAGCAGACCGTGGCGATCACCGACGCGTTCGCCTCGCCGACGATCCTCCAGGACGCCAACGAATACGCGACCCGGCACGGCGACAAGAAGTTCCGCGGCGGCCAGTTCACCCAGACCAACAACACGGCATACGACCCGGCGCGGGTGGCTGACTGTGGTGGCAACGGGTGGTACGGCGAGGAGACCCTCGACGTCGAGGCCGTCCACGGCATCGCGCCCGACGCCAACGTCGCCTACTACGGTGCGGCCAGCTGCTATGACGACGACCTCATGGGTGCGTTGAGCCAGATCGTCACCGACAACAACGCCTCGATCGTCTCCAACTCCTGGGGCGAGCCGTCGTTTGTCGACGTCGAAGGCGTCAAGACCCCGACCTTCGACCAGGCCCTCCTCGACGCCTACGACTCGATCTTCGCCCAGGGCGCCCTCCAGGGCATCGGGTTCTACTTCTCCTCCGGCGACAACGGCGACGAGCAGGCGACCAACGGCTACATCCAGACCGACCTGCCCGTGTCGAGCAAGTGGGTGACCGCGGTCGGCGGTACCTCGCTGGCGATCGACAAGCGCGGCAACCGGATCTTCGAAACCGGTTGGGGCACCGAGAAGTACTCCCTGGCCAGCGGCAAGTGGAACCCCGTTGGCTTCGTCTACGGGGCCGGCGGCGGCTGCAGCGAGGTCTTCACCCAGCCGTACTACCAGACCGGTGCCAAGACCGGTTGCCCGATGCGGGGCGTCCCCGACGTGGCGATGGACGGCGACCCGACGACCGGCATGCTCGTCGGCCAGACCCAGGTCTTCTCCGGTCCGAACAAGTGGGGCCAGGGCATCAAGTACGGCGAGTACCGCATCGGCGGCACCAGCCTGTCCGCTCCGCTGTTCGCCGGTGAGCAGGCCGTCGCCCAGCAAGGCCGGATGCGGATCGGTTTCGCCAACCCGACGATCTACTCCGTGGCGACCAAGCGCGGCGTCTTCTTCGACGTCACCCCGCAAGGTGACCTCGGCAACGTCCGGGTCGACTTCGCCAACCGGCTCAACGCCACTGGCGGGTTCGTCACCAGCGTCCGCACGTTCAACCATGACTCCTCGCTCGCTACGGGCAAGGGCTGGGACAACGTGACCGGCGTCGGCACCCCGACCCTCGACTACATCCGCGCGGTGAGCCACCGCTGAGGTTGGCTCCCCACCCGTGGGCCCGGTCGCTGTGGCGGCCGGGCCCACGCGTTGTCGTGGCCGCCCCTCCCGGTGGCGGTCATGGTGGTCGTATGCCGCGCCGCACGGCAGGCGGTGGGTCGCGGCGGAACGGCCACCAGAGACGGGTCGTGGGCGCGAAAGCGGGCGGTCCCCCGGGAGATACTGGGCCCATGGCTCGCCAACGCACCCCGCAGGGACCACCGCCTCCGCCCCCGGTCCAGCGGCTGCGGATCCGGTATGCCAAGCGGGGCCGGATGCGGTTCTCCTCGACCCGCGACATCGCCCGCGCGTTGGAGCGGGCCTTGCGGCGGGCCGGCATACCGATGGCGTTTTCTGCCGGTTTCCATCCGCATCCGCGGATCTCCTACGCCAACGGGGCGCCGACGGGGGCCGCGAGCGAGGCCGAGTACGTCGAGATTCAGGTCATCGAGCATCTCGACCCGGAGGCGGTCCGTGACGCCCTCGATGCGGCTCTCCCGGCCGCGCTCGACATCGTCGAGGTCGTCGTCGCCGGCCCCGGGGGACTGGCGGACCGGCTCCAGGCCAGCGACTGGGAACTGCGTTTCCGGGGCGTCGCGCCCGCCGAAGCGGAGCGGGCGGTCGCGGCATACCTGGCTGCCGAGACGGCCCCGGTGAGCCGGATGTTCAAGACCGGTCCCAAGACGTTCGACACGCGGGCGGCCGTGGTGACGATCCGCGTGTCCGGGGACGAGTCAGGGGACTGTGCGATACTTCGGGTGGTCGTACGGCATTCCACACCGTCCGTGCGCCCCGACGACATCCTGACCGCACTGCGCGCCGTGGGTGCCTTCGCGCCGCCGGTCCCACCCCTGGTGACCCGGCTGGCGCAGGGTCCGTTGCGCGACTCCGGTGGGGTGGCCGATCCGTTGGCCGCCGACAAGGAGGCCGTCGGCTCCTGACCGGGGCCGCGCCGTTCGCGCGAACCGGTGGGGAGCAATCCAGGCTTCCGGGTCGAGCGTGACCCGATTCGATCGCCCACCGCGGGGCGACCGGCACCGATCCATGGGGTCGGGGCGGGTGTGGCGGTCGTCGCCGTGGGAGGAAAGGAGCCGTCATGGCTTCCCCCGAGACCCCTGTGACCGCCGAACCCACCGACAAGGCGCCCAAGCGACGCCGGGCCACGAAGAAGGCCGCCAAGGCTCCCGCCGATACCCCGTATGCCGCGGATGCGACCGAGACTCCCGTCGCGCCGAGTGATGCGGAGGGCGCCGCGCCAACTGCGCCGCCGAGCGAGGACCCGCTGCCTGTGGCTCCCGATGTGGCCCCGGACCCGGTCACCGACGACGCTGCGCTCCCCACCGACCCCGAGCCGGTGGCCGAGGAGGAGTTCGTCGTCCCCGTCGAGGCTGTCGAGGACGCCGGCGAGGGTGATGAGGACACCGACGAGGCTGTCAACGAGAACGAGCAAGCTGTCGACGAGGACGAGGAACCGGCCGACGCGCCGGCCCCGGTGGTGCCGAGTTTCGGGCTGCTCTTCCAGGCACCCGACACCACGGTGGTCCGCCGGCCGCGCCGGGCCATCGCCCCGGCCCAGCCAGCACCACCCGAGGTGGTCGCCGAGCCGGAGACCCTCGACACCGAGGAGTCCGCGGTCGCAGTGAGCGATGACTCCGCGGACGACACCGGCGGTGAGTCGGGGAGCCGGCGCCGGCGCCGTGGCGGGCGCGGCCGGCGGGCCCGCACGGGCGCGGACAGTGACGAGGCGCCCGACGGGGAGAGCGCGGAGAGCACCGGAGAGACCGAGATACCCGACTCCGAGTCCGCGGACCAGGCAAGCGCCGACGAGGGGGCGGAGTCGAGCCGGCGCCGGCGGCGCCGGCGGCGCAGCGCCTCCGGGGTCGGCGACAACGACGACCCGCCCGGCACCGTCACCAAGGTCCGTGAGCCGCGCCCCACCCGCGACGAGCCCACCGCCGTCAAGGGCTCAACCCGTCTCGAGGCGAAGAAGCAACGCCGCCGGGACGGCCGGGAGGCCGGGCGGCGCCGCACCATCATCACCGAGGCCGAGTTCCTCGCCCGTCGCGAGAGCGTCGAGCGGGTCATGGTCGTGCGCGGCACCGCCGAACGCACCCAGATCGGGGTCCTCGAAGACGGGGTTCTCGTCGAGCACTACGTCTCGCGCGAGACGTCGACGACGATGGTCGGCAACGTCTACCTCGGCCGGGTCCAGAACGTCCTCCCCTCCATGGAGGCGGCCTTCGTCGACATCGGCAAGGGCCGCAACGCCGTCCTGTATGCCGGTGAGGTCAATTGGGATGCCGCTGGCCTCGAAGGCGGGCAGGCCAAGCGCATCGAAAACGCCCTGACCTCCGGCGACACCGTCCTCGTCCAAGTCACCAAGGACCCGATCGGGCACAAGGGGGCCCGCCTGACGAGCCAGATCTCGTTGCCGGGCCGGTTCCTCGTCTTCGTCCCCGAGGGGGCCATGACGGGCATCTCCCGCAAACTGCCCGACACCGAGAGGGCCCGACTCAAGGCGATCCTCAAGGAGATCGTTCCCGATTCCGCGGGTGTCATCGTCCGCACCGCCGCCGAGGGGGCCAGCGAGGAGGAACTGCGGGCTGATGTCGAACGCCTCACCAAGGCGTGGGCCAAGATCCAGAAGAAGGCGCACACGGCCAGCCACCGCAAGTCCGGCTCGGGCGGGGCACCGACCCTCGTCCACGGCGAACCCGACCTCACCGTGCGGGTCATTCGCGACATCTTCACCGAGGACTTCGCCGAACTCGTCGTGTCGGGGGAGCGGGCCTGGGCCGAGGTCAGCGACTACGTCGATGATGTCGCCCCCGACCTGGCCCAGCGCCTCACCCGGTGGACCAGCGAGGCCGACCTGTTCACCCACTACCGGGTCCAGGAACAACTCGCCAAGGCGATGGACCGCAAGGTGTGGCTGCCCTCGGGCGGCTCGCTCGTCATCGACCGCACCGAGGCGATGACCGTCGTCGACGTCAACACCGGCAAGTTCGTCGGCTCGGGGGGCAACCTCGAAGAAACGGTGACGAAGAACAACATCGAGGCCGCCGAGGAGATCGTGCGGCAACTGCGGTTGCGGGACATCGGCGGCATCATCGTCATCGACTTCATCGACATGGTCCTGGAGTCCAACCGCGACCTCGTCGTGCGCCGCCTCCTCGAATGCCTGGGCCGGGACCGCACCAAGCACCAGGTCGCCGAGGTCACCTCGCTGGGCCTGGTCCAGATGACCCGCAAGCGCGTCGGCTCGGGTCTCATCGAGGTCTTTTCCGAGACGTGTGAGGCGTGCAACGGGCGCGGCATACTCGTCCACACCGAACCCGTCGAGTCAGCGGTTGCCGAGCCGGCGTATGCCGCTCCCGGTGCCGGCAGCGGGTCGCGGGGCCGGGGACGGCGCAACGAGACCCCGAGTGAGCCGCGCGAGTCCGACCGCAAACCGAGCGGCCCGACCGCCGCCCAGATCGCGGCGGCGGCCCATGCCGCCGCGGTCAAGACGATGGCGCCCTCTCCCGAGGTGGCGACGACCGACATCACCGAGGCCCCCGAGGCAGTTGCTGTCCCCAACGAACCCGAAACGGGTGTGCTCCAGCCGGCCGACCCGGGCCAGGGCCCCGACGCGGCGGGTGAGACGCCCGACGCGGCACCGTCGGTGAGTGAGCCGTTGCCCGAGGTCACCGAGGTTCTGCCGACAGCGATTGCTCCGGAGTTCACCGTCGAGCCCAGCGGCGAGACAACAGACCCGGCACCCGAACAGCACCTCCTCCTCGACGTCGCGGCCGCACCGGCTACGAGGCCGCGCCGGCGCCGGGGACGGGTCGTGGCTCCCGCTGGTCCGCCGCGCGTGGTCCCCGATCCCCCCGCTGGGGACCCCCCTGCCGATTCGAGGTAATAACGCGCGGATTCCGCGGCGTTTTTACCTCGAATGGCGGGGGAGGGGCGCCGCGATTTGGAGGGCGCGCTGACCGGACAGTAAACTGGAAAGTCGGTGCGCCCACCGTCAGACGTCCTGCCGCGCAGGGTCGCTGTTTGCCGGTCATCCAGAGCGCGCTCCACCGCAACGAAAGTGAGTTCCCGTGTACGCGATTGTTCGCGCAGGCGGTCGCCAGGAGAAGGTTTCCGTCGGCGACGTCCTCCTGGTCGACAAGATGGGTGCGGTCGGTGACCGCATCGACCTGACCCCCCTGCTCCTGGTGGATGGCTCCACCGTCACCTCCGCCGCCGACGCCCTCGCCAAGGTGAGCGTCACCGCCGAGGTCGTCAAGCCGGCCAAGGGCCCCAAGATCACGATCATGAAGTACAAGAACAAGACCGGGTACAAGAAGCGCCAGGGCCACCGCCAGCCGCTGACCCAGATCAAGATCCTTTCGATCGACGCCTGAGCGGCGACACGCGACTCACCTCAAGGGAGATAGACATGGCACACAAGAAGGGTGCGTCCTCGACCCGCAACGGTCGTGACTCGAACGCACAGCGGCTCGGCGTCAAGCGCTACGGCGGCCAACTCGTCAACGCCGGCGAGATCATCGTCCGTCAGCGCGGCACGCACTTCCACCCCGGCAGCGGCGTCGGCCGCGGCGGCGACGACACCTTGTTCGCGCTGGTCGCCGGCAACGTCGAGTTCGGCACCAAGGGCGGCCGTCGAGTCGTCAACGTCCTCCCGGCGGCGACGACCGCGCCGTGAGGTATGCCGCGGGCGCAGCCCGCGGCGCACGAGACCACACGTGAGGGGCGGGCCAGCAGCGGCCCGCCCCTCACGGCATACCGGATCACCGAAAGGAGCGACCATGGCCAGCTTCGTCGACCGAGTCCTCCTCCACGTCAGCGCGGGCAACGGCGGCCACGGGGTCGCCTCGGTGCGCCGCGAGAAGTTCAAACCGCTCGGGGGGCCCGACGGCGGCAACGGCGGGCGCGGCGGGTCGGTCATCCTCACCGTCGACCCGCAGTCGACCACCCTCATCGACTACCACCACACCCCGCACCGCAAGGCCGAGAACGGCCGTCCCGGGGCCGGTGACGAGCGCAACGGCGGGGATGGCGCCGACCTGGTGCTGCCGGTGCCCGAGGGGACCGTCGTCACCACCCCCGACGGGGAGGTGCTCGCCGACCTCGTCGGCGCCGGCACGAGCGTGACCGTCGCCGAGGGGGGCCGCGGCGGGCTCGGCAACAAGGCGCTGGCCTCCAAGCGGCGCAAGGCCCCCGGGTTCGCCCTCCTCGGGGAGCCGGGGGAGAGCCGCGACATCATCCTCGAACTCAAGTCACTCGCCGACGTCGCGCTCATCGGCTTCCCGAGCGCCGGCAAGTCCTCGCTCGTTTCGGTCGTCTCGGCGGCCAAGCCGAAGATCGCCGACTATCCGTTCACCACCCTCGTGCCCAACCTTGGTGTCGTCACCGCCGGGTCGGAAAGGTTCACCATCGCCGACGTACCCGGGCTCATCCCGGGGGCGAGCGAGGGGCGTGGGCTGGGCCTGGAGTTCTTGCGGCACGTCGAACGGTGCTCGGTGCTCGTCCATGTCGTCGACTGCGCGACCCTGGAGCCCGGGCGTGACCCGCTGACCGACCTCGACGTCATCGAGGCCGAGCTCGCCGCCTACGTCCCGGATGCGACGCTCGGTGGCCGGCCGCTGTCCGAACGGACCCGGATCGTGGTCCTCAACAAGGCCGACGTGCCCGAGGCCCGCGAGTTGGCCGAGATGGTCGCCCCGGAGTTGGAGGCCAAGGGCCTGGAGGTCCACATCGTCTCGGCAGTGGCGCACCAGGGCCTCAAACCCCTCGTGTACAGCCTCGCCGAGCATGTGCGTCAGGCCCGGGCTGCCCTCGAGATCGAGGTGCTCGACCGGCCCCGCGTGGTGATCCGGCCCAAGGCCGTCGACGATCAGGGGTTCACGATCCGACGGGAAAGCACTCCCGAGGGGGAGGCGTTCCGCGTCCTTGGCGACCGGCCCACCCGCTGGGTGCGCCAGACCGACTTCGCCAACGACGAGGCCGTCGGCTACCTCGCGGACCGGCTCGTCCGCCTCGGTGTCGAGGACGGGCTGTTCGCCGCCGGGGCAGTTCCCGGGTCGACGGTCCTCATCGGGCCCGAGGACAACGCCGTCGTCTTCGACTGGGAGCCGACGATGCGCGCCGGTGCCGAGTTGCTGTCCGGGCCGCGCGGATCGGACGTGCGCCTCGAGGATCACCACCGCCGCACCAACGCCCAGCGGCGCGAGGAGTTCCACGCGCGCAAGGACGCCCAGACTGCGGCTCGCGAGGAGTTGGCCGCCGAGCGCCGAGCCGGTCACTGGACCGCCGCCGACGAGGACTGAGGTTTTCCGGTATGCCGTCCCGTGCCCCCCGCTTGCGTCGCGCCATCGCTGCCGGTCACCGGCTGGTCGTCAAGGTCGGCTCGTCGTCGCTGACGAGCCCGGACGGCGGGTCGCTCGATTTCCTGGCCCTCGGGCGCCTCGTCGACGTGCTCGCGCGGCGCCGTCTCGAAGGGCACCAGGTCGTCCTGGTGTCCTCGGGCGCGATCGCCGCCGGGATCGGGCCGCTGGGCCTTGCCCGGCGCCCCAGCGACCTGGCCACCCAGCAGGCGGCAGCGAGCGTGGGGCAGGGAGCCCTCGTCGCGGCATACCAACATCTCTTCGGGATCTACGGGCTCACCGTCGGGCAGGTGCTCCTCACCGCCGACGACGTGACCCGGCGGGCGCACTACACCAACGCCCAGCGCACCCTCGAGCGCCTCCTCGACCTGGGCATCGTGCCCATCGTCAACGAAAACGACACGGTTGCCACCCACGAGATCCGGTTCGGCGACAACGACCGGCTCGCCGCGCTCGTCGCCGATCTCGTCGGGGCCGACGCCCTCGTGCTCCTCACCGATGTCGACGCCCTCTACGACGGGCCACCCTCGGAGCCGGGCAGTGTCCGGGTGCCCTTCGTCGGGTCGCCCGAGGATCTGGAATCGGTGACCATCGGGGGCACCGGCTCGGCCGTGGGCAGCGGCGGGATGACGACCAAGGTGGAGGCCGCGGGCATCGCGGGAGCGGCCGGCATACCGACGGTGTTGACGCGCCTCACCGATGCCGCGGCGGCGTTCGCGGGGGAGCCGGTGGGCACGTTGTTCGCGCCCGCGGCGGCGACCCGGGCCTCGCGCAAGCGGTGGCTCGCCTCGGCGACCACCCCGCGGGGGCGGCTCGTCCTCGATGAGGGGGCGGTCGCGGCGGTGACGGTGCGGCGCAAATCGTTGCTGCCGGCGGGCATTACGGCCGTCGAGGGGCAGTTCGTCGAACGTGACCCGGTCGACGTGTGCGCCCCCGACGGGCGGGTCGTCGCCCGGGGCCTGGTCAACTACGCCTCCTCGGAGTTGCCGCGCCTGCTCGGCCGCTCCACGCGCGACCTGGCCCGCGAACTAGGGGCGCATTACGAGCGCGAAGTGATCCACCGCGACGACCTCGCCGTTCTTTAGCGCCAGAGGCCACTCACTCGGTGGCCCCTCCGAGGCCGCGGTCGTAGAGGTCCTCGCGGCTCCATTCCCGTCCTGAGGAACCGCTGGAGGCCATGCTGGTGTCGGCCAACTCGACAAGGCGGGTCACGACGGCGCGGCTCCCGCGATGCACGTGCGAGCGGTCATCGCGCTCGCTGTCTGGGATCGATTGACCCGCTGCCCTATCGCTGGTCATCGGACGCGGGTGACTTCGAACTGCATCCTCGGGTGCGCGATCTCCTCCTGGCTCTGCACGAGTTGCAACTCGCGCCGGCCCGAGTCGAGGGTGCGCTTGATGAGGTCCCACACGCTTGAGGTGGTGCGGGCCAGAGCCAGGGCGGCATCGCCGGTCTGGAGCAAATGGGTCGTGAACAGGGCCGCCGTGACGTCGCCGGAGCCGTTGCATTTCAGGGGCAGGTGCTCGGTGCGCACGATCCAGGCGCCGTCGCCGTGGACGGCGAGCATCTCGATCGTGTCGGCCGGCCGGTCCGGTTGGAGGACCGAGGTGACCAGGACCGTCGAGGGTCCCATGGCCCGGGCAGCGTCGACCGCGGCCAACGTCGACTCCAGGTCGTCCGGTTCGGTGCCGGTGAGGAAGCCCAACTCGAACTGGTTGGGGGTGATGAGGTCGGCCCGGGGCACCACGCGCTCGCGGAGCAACACCGGGATGTCGGGGTGGACGAAGCAGCCGGACTTGGCGTTGCCCATCACCGGGTCACAGGCGTAGATCGCCGCCGGGTTGGCCGCCTTGACCCGCGTCACCGCGTCGAGGATGACGTCGCCGATTTGGATGCCGCCCTGGTAGCCGGAGAGCACCGCGTCGATCTCGGGGAGAGCGCCGCGCTCCTCGACTCCGGTGATCACCTCGCGGACGTCGTCGGCCGCGAGCAACGGCCCCCGCCACGCGCCGTAGCCGGTGTGGTTGGAGAAATGGACGGTGTAGACCGGCCACACCTCTACGCCGAGGCGTTGCATGGGAAAGACGGCCGCGGAGTTCCCGACATGGCCGTAGGCGACAGAGGACTGGATCGACAGGATCGTGGTCACCGCCCAAGTATGCCGTCCCGCTCCGGTATGCCGCGCCCATCGGACTTCCGCCCCCTCCCGCGGGCTGCTGGCGCGTCTGCCCCGCCCGGCCACCGGAGCGGGGCGCGGGCGCCGGGCGCACGGCATACCCTTGGCCTCATGTCCGACACTGCCGCCAGCACCGCGCGCACCGACGGGATCGACCCGGCCGACCGGGCCCAGGTCACCACCTTGGCCCGCGCCGCGCGCCGCGCCAGCCTGACCCTCGCCCAACTGAGCCGCGCCGAAAAGGACGCCGCCCTGCGGGCGATGGCCGACGCCCTCGACGCCGCGACCGACACGATCGTGGCCGCGAACGCCGACGACCTCCAGCGGGGCCGGGATTCGGGTATGCCGTCCGGCCTGCTCGATCGGCTCCGTCTCGACGCACCTCGGGTTGCTGCGGTCGCGCAGGCCACCCGCGACGTTGCCGGGCTACCCGACCCTGTCGGCGAGGTCGTCCGAGGGTCGACGCTGGCCAACGGGCTGCACATCCGACAGGTACGGGTGCCGATGGGCGTGGTCGGCATGATCTACGAGGCCCGCCCCAACGTCACCGTCGATGCGGCCGCCCTCGCCCTCAAGTCCGGCAACGCCGTCATCCTGCGCGGCGGGTCGGCGGCCGCGAGCACCAACGCTGCGCTGGTGGCGGTGCTCCGGGCAGCCCTGGCTGGGCAAGGGCTGCCCGAGGATGCCGTCGCGCTCCTCGATGGCGGTCACGGTGCCGTCCGGGCCCTGATGACCGCCCGCGGCCAGGTCGACCTGCTCATCCCGCGCGGTGGTGCGGGGCTGATCCAGTCGGTCGTCACCGAGTCGACCGTGCCCGTCATCGAGACCGGCGTCGGCAACTGTCACGTCTACGTCGATGCCGCCGCCGACCTCGACCGGGCCGCAGCCATCGTCCTCAACTCCAAGACCCACCGGCCGAGCGTGTGCAACGCGGCCGAAAGCGTTCTCGTCCACGAGGCGGTCGTGTCGGCCTTCCTGCCGCGCCTGCTCGCCGATCTGGCTGGCGCGGGCGTGGTGCTCCACACCGATGCCGTCGCGAGTGCGGTCGCCGGCGACCTGGGCCTCACGCACGAGGCGGCGACCGACGCCGATTGGGACACCGAATACCTCGCCCTCGAAATCGCGGTGCGCGTCGTGCCCGACCTCGACACCGCACTCGAACACATCCGGGCCCATGGGTCCGGGCACACCGAGGCCATCGTCACCGAGGACCGGGGCGCGGCGCGCCGGTTCGTCGCCGAGGTCGACGCGGCCGCGGTCATGGTCAACGCGAGCACCCGCTTCACCGACGGCGGGGAGTTCGGGTTCGGCGCCGAAATCGGCATCTCCACCCAGAAACTGCACGCCCGTGGCCCGATGGCCCTCCCGGAACTAACGACGACCAAGTGGGTTGTCGAGGGGGATGGTCAGATCCGCGGTTGAGGTCCCCGCGGGCGCCGGGGGCGGCGCGGCCGGCGTGTCGGAGGCGGCTGACCCGCTGACCGGCGCAGTCGACCCGGCCACGGTCGGGGTGCTCCCTTGGCCGGCCTCCTGGGAGTCGTAGGCGATGTAGTAGGTCGGCCGGCCCTGGATCGCGGCATACATCCGCCCGACATACTCACCGAGGATGCCGAGCGCCAGGAGCTGGACCGCCCCCACGGCGGCGACGATGACGATGGTCGACGTCCACCCGGGGAGGGTGGCGCCGGCCCACTGGGCGCCCACGGCATACAGCAGGATGACCACCGCGGCGAGGCCGCCGAGCAATCCCAGCCACGTGGCAAACCGCAACGGAGCCAGGGAGAAACCCGTCACCGAGTCGACAGAGAGAAGCAGCATCTTGGTGAGCGGGTACTTGCTGTCGCCAGCGGCGCGCTCGTCGCGGCGGTAGGACACCCGGCCCGCGGGGAAACCGAGCGCGGGGACGACGAAGCGCAACACCCGGTGATGTTCGGGGAGGGCGTTGACGGCGTCGACGGTGGCGCGGGACATGAGCCGGAAATCGCCGGCATCGATGGGGGCGTCGACCTTGGACAAGGCCCGCTGGGTGCGGTAGAAGGCCCCGGCGCTCCACCTTTTGAACCGCGAGTCGGTGCTGCGATCGTTGCGGACGCCGTAGACGACATCGAGGTCGCCGTCGATGGCGGTGCTGAGCATGTCGCGGATCGCCTCGGGCGGGTCCTGGAGGTCGGCGTCGATGGTGACGACGTAGTCGCCGACGGCGCGCGCCAGCCCCGCTGAGATGGCCGCTTGGTGTCCGGCGTTGGCCCGTAGCCGGATCACCCGCAACTGCGGCCACTGCCGGGTCAGCCGTTGGAGCAGCACCGAGGTGGCGTCGGTGCTGCCGTCATCGACGGCGACCACTTCGTATGCCGTGGCGAGCGCGTCGGCGACCAGGGCGTCGGCGGTCGGGCGCAGCCGGGCCACGAGAAGGGGTAGGACGTCCTCCTCGTTGTACATGGGGACGACGATGCTCAGCACGGTGCTGTCAGGCATGTCCCCAGCGTAGGTGCCCCCATTCGGTCGGACCTGTGGGTTGCCCAGGTCGTTGCTGTGTGCCCTGGGCTTGCCCGGGTGGCTGGTGATGCCTCCGGGCATGGAAAGAGGGCCCTCGACGTATGAGATCGAGGGCCCTCCATGGCGGAGACCCCGCCATGCCTGAGCCGGTCCGTCATCAGGGCCAGCGCCCCTCTGATTGCCACACGACGATGGCGCCAACCCCGATGGGGTCGGTCTTCGACTCGGTCGGCGGGCGCAGGCTCACTCCGCGACGTCGCTCGCGGCGCCGCCAACCCTTGCGGGTCGGCGACGACTCCGTCCATGTCATGGTGCCCCGCGAGGCTGACACGGGCCGGAGGTTCGCCCGTTATCCAACCGACCTACCCCCTCCCTGGTCCTGGTTGCCCAGGTGGTCACGGATTGGGTTGCAGGTCACATGTCTAGTGTTCTTCGGGGGTGGGCGCAAGGGGCTTGGGGGGCCGTCTCGCGCGGATCGATTCGCCGGTCGCGAGCCACAGAACCGTCCACAGGACCACCTGGGCAAACGGCTCCCATCCACACACCTGTGGATACTGGCCGTGGATAACCCAGCCACATCGTGGACAGGGGAGGGGGCGCGCTAGGCTACGGGCCATGACGACTCTTGCGTCCCTGGTGGCCGAAGGCGGTCACGAACTCCCCATGCCGCCCGAGTCCTACGGGCTCATTGCCCTGGTGCTCTTCGTGTTGCTGCTCGCGGTGACGTGGACCTTCCGCAACACCTCCCAGAAGCACGTGCCGCCGGCCGACGGCGAGCACGGTCATGGCTCTGGTGGCGGCTCGGTCGAGCGTCATCACTGAGACGCAGCCGCGGCGGCGCCTCGGGGTCATGGGTGGCACCTTTGACCCCATCCACCACGGTCACCTCGTTGCTGCCTCGGAGGCTCAAGCACGCTTCGGGCTCGACGAGGTGGTTTTCGTGCCCACGGGTATGCCGTGGCAAAAGGCCGGGCGGGATGTGGCCTCGGCCGAACATCGCTATCTCATGACGGTGGTGGCCACGGCCTCGAACCCGCGCTTCACGGTCAGCCGGGTCGATATCGAGCGTGGGGGACAGACGTACACGATCGATACGCTCCGAGACCTCCACGCCCAGCACCCTGAGGCCGACCTGTTTTTCATCACCGGTGCCGACGCGCTGGCCCGGATTCTGTCGTGGAAGGACGCCGACGACCTTTTTGCGTTGGCGCACTTCATCGGGGTCACCCGCCCCGGCTACGAACTCTCCGAGGCGGGGTTGCCTGCCGACCGGGTCGATCTCGAAGAGGTGCCGGCGATGGCGATCTCCTCGACCGACTGCCGACGACGGGTGCGCGCCGGGGAGCCCATTTGGTATCTCGTGCCCGATGGGGTTGTCCAATACATCACCAAGTACGGCTTGTATGCCGCGGGCTCGCCAGGTGCCCTTGCCGAGCCCGCATCCGACTCACCTCTTGCCGCCAAGGAGCACCGTGGCCGCCACTGAACGATCCCTCGACCTCGCCCGGGCCGCTGCGGCCGCAGCAGCCGACAAACTCGCCACGACGATCGTCGGGATCGACGTCTCGGACCAATTGGCCCTCACCGACGTGTTCGTCATTGCTTCGGCCGCTTCGGAGCGTCAGGTGGCCGCCGTGGTCGACGAGGTCGAGGACGTGCTGCGGGAGTTGGGCGCCAAACCGTTGCGGCGCGAAGGGCAGCGGGAGGGCCGCTGGGTCCTCATCGACTTCGGCGACATCGTCGTCCACGTCCAGCACGACGAGGAGCGCGCTTTCTACGAACTCGAACGGTTGTGGAAGGACTGCCCACACCTGGACCTGGGCGTGGTCGGCACCGAACAGAGCGGTCGATGAGTTCTCCGGCCGTCGGCGTCGGGGAGAGCGACGCTGCCGAAGCGGCGGTTTCAGCCGTTGTGGCGGGTCGGCGCCGGATCATCGTCCTGCGGCACGGCGAGACGACCCACAACGCGGCCGGGATCTGGCAGGGCCAGCTCGATTCGCAGTTGTCCGAGCGGGGGCTGGCGCAGGCCCGCGCGGCCGGGCCGGCACTCATCGCGCTGGGGCCATCGCGGATCGTGAGTTCCGACTTGGGTCGCGCGGCCGTCACAGCGCGGCTGGTTGCCGAGGCAGGCGGCATACCGCTGAGCCTGGAGCCGCGGTTCCGGGAGATTCACGCCGGCCAATGGCAGGGGTTGGGCAGCGCCGAGGTGGCTTCGCGGTTTCCGGAGGAGTATGCCGCGGTGCGCCGCGGCGAGGACGTCCGGCGCGGGGGTGACGGGGAGTCGATGGGGGAAGTGCTCGTCCGAGTCGGGGCCGCGTTGGCCGACGTCGTCGGGTCCATGGCGCCGGGGGAGTGCGTGATCGTCTCGACCCACGGGGCGGCGGCCCGGGCCGTGGTGGCTTCGCTGCTCGGGTTGGACATGGCGCTGGCGTGGCGCATCCTCGGCGGGTTCGGCAACTGTCACTGGGCCGAACTCGAAGAGGGCCGGCACGGGTGGCGGCTGCTCACGTGGAACGTCTCGGCCGGGGTGGTCGCGTCGATCGCAGGCCCTCCGCCTCCCTGAGGCTGCCGGTGTGGGTGCTGACGCGCGCTCGGGGGGCCGCAGCGCCGATGCGCCGGTCTCGGTGCAGCTTCAGGTGGGAAAGGGTCAGTTCGCCCCCCGACTGTTGGGGTGCGAAGTGGACCTTGGACGGTTCAGGCGGGAAAGGTGTGACGGGGGCAGGCGGGTGGGGAGCCCTGCGGCGATTTGGCCGGGAGAGCGGTCGTCTCGTAGACTCACGCAGTCCCCTTCGGGGGCATCCCACTCGGGGCTGTAGCGCAGTTGGTAGCGCACCTCCATGGCATGGAGGGGGTCAGGGGTTCGAATCCCCTCAGCTCCACCACCGGCGAAGGTCGGCTTCGCCTCCCGCTCGCCGCTGGCGCAGCCCAGCGGCTCCACCATCACGCATGAACGGGTCGGCGGCTGCCGGCCCGTTTGACTTTTCGCGGCGCCCGACGGAGCGCTGCCGGGACTCGCGGCGGGACCACACACGTGGCGAGGGGCGGGTGTGCGCTCAGGGCGAACACGCGGCATACGTGGGAGTGGACCGGCACCCTGGCGCGTTAGGGTCAACGACAACAGCGAAACCATCCCCACGACAAGGAGCGATGCGCGCGTGAGCACCGACATCGTCGCCGCCGGACCGGGCCCGCAGGCCGGGCTGGACGACCACATCTACAACCGGCTCCTCAAGGAGCGGATCATCTTCCTCGGATCGGACGTGCGCGACGAGAACGCCAACGCGATCTGCGCCCAGATGCTTCTCCTTGCCGCAGAGGACCCCACCAAGGACATCTGGCTCTACATCAACAGCCCGGGCGGTTCGGTCACCGCGGGCATGGCCATTTTCGACACGATGCAGTGGGTGCCGTGCGACGTCGCCACCGTGGCGATGGGCATGGCGGCCTCGATGGGCCAGTTCCTCCTGTCCGCGGGCACCAAGGGCAAGCGCTACGCCACCCCGCACGCGCGCATCCTCATGCACCAGCCCCTCGGCGGCATCGGCGGCACCGCGACCGACGTCAAGATCCAGGCCGAGTTGCTGCTCGCCATGAAGAAGCAGATGGCCGAACTCATCGCCGAGCACACCGGGCAGACCGTCGAGAAGATCACCGAGGACTCCGACCGGGACCGGTGGTTCACCGCCCAGGAAGCCAAGGACTACGGCTTCGTCGACCACGTGTTCACCAGTGCCAGCGACGCCGGCCACCGGGGCGGCAACCCCGTGACCGCCTCCTGAGCGCCGCCGAGCAGAGAGCGAAGAACTCGACATGACCCTCCCCATCCCCGGCGGGCGCGCCCCGTTCGCACCCATGGCCCCGCTGGCCCCCGCCCCGACCAGCCGCTACATCCTGCCGAACTTCGAGGAGCGCACCTCCTACGGCATGAAGCGGATGGACCCCTACACCAAGCTCTTCGAGGACCGCATCATCTTCCTCGGGGTGCAGGTCGACGACGCCTCCGCCGACGATGTCATGGCCCAGTTGCTCGTCCTGGAGTCCCAGGACCCCGACCGTGACATCCTCATGTACATCAACAGCCCCGGTGGCTCGTTCACGGCCATGACCGCGATCTACGACACGATGCAGTACATCCGCCCCGATGTGCAGACCTTCGTCATCGGCCAGGCGGCGTCCGCGGCTGCGGTGCTCCTCGGCGCCGGCGCCCCGGGCAAGCGGTTCGCCCTGCCCAACTCGCGCATCCTCATCCACCAGCCGGCCGTCGAGTCCGGTGGTGGGCAGGCCAGTGACGTCGAGATCCAGGCCAACGAGATCTTCCGGATGCGCACCTGGCTCGAAGAGACCCTCGCCAAGCACTCCGGCCGCGAGGTCGAGCAGGTCCGCAAGGACATCGAACGCGACAAGATCCTCTCCGCGGCCCAGGCCATGGAATACGGTCTGATCGACGTCGTCCTGGAGTCTCGCAAGGCCAGCCGCGGCTGACGCGCCCACCTTCGCAGGCGAGCCCGGCCCGATGGCGGATGCCGTCCGGCCGGGCTTGTCGCATCCGGTGCGGTATGCCGCGCGCGGCCGTCGGCCATCATCGCCGCCCGCGCGCCACGAGCCCGGGCTGCGCGAGGTATGCCGCGCCCGCCGTCAGCGTCGCGCGCCGAGCGGCCCGACGGGTTGGCCGACACCCTCCCAGTGGCGCAGGAGGGCCTCGGTGGCGGCCACCGTCGTGCGCCACGAACCGGGGGCACTGCACCGGTCGCTGTCGTGGAGAAGCACGCACCCCCCGGGGCGTGCGTCCCGGAGCACCCGGCGCACCACGCTCTCCGGGGTGGCCCGGGCCGCCCAGTCGACCCCCCACGTCGACCACAAGACCGTGTCGAGACCGACGGCCCGAGCGGCCAGCAGCCCCTCGGTCGTCATCACCCCGAACGGCGGGCGGTACCAGCGGGGACGCACCCCGGCAAGGGTCTCGATGACCTCGACGGAGCGGCTCAACTCCCCCCGCACGGTGCCGGGGCGCTTGAGCGGTAACGCCCAATGGTCCCAGCCGTGGACTGCCAGTTCATGCCCCTCGTCAACCAACCGGCGCACGACATCGGCGTGCGCGGCCGCGTGCCGACCGAGGAGGAAGAACGTCGCGCGCACCTCGTGCCGGGCGAGCACGTCGAGCACTGCAGGCGTGGAGGTGCCATCGGGCCCGTCATCGAAGGTGAGGGCCAAGGCCGCCCCCGGCTCGACGCCGCACAACCGGGGGAAAAGCGCCGGGCGTCGACGGGGCGCGAGCGAGGTCAGCGCCGGCCCAAAGGCCGCCGCCGCCACCCCGCCGACGCCCGCGGCGGCGGCGCTCGACCACCAGGGCCACGCGCGGTTCATGGCCGATCGGCGAGGAGGTCGGCGAACGTCACTCCGACATCGGGCGCCTCACGCCACACGTCGGGCCCCCGAGCAGGTGTTCGCTCGACCCCCGGGCCAGCGCCGCCTCGACGGCGTCGCTCAGGTCCTCGGGGGTGCGCACCCAGGGGGCCAGCCCGGCCAGGTCCAAGGCGGCCGCGTTGGTCTCGCCGTGCCCGGGCAGGCACCGATAGGACAGCATGGGCAGCCCCGCCTCGAGCCCTTCGAGACTGGTGGAGCCCCCGGCGTTTTGCACGAGTAGGTCGACCGCGGCATACACGACCGCCATGTCATCGACCCAGCCGAGGGCGGTGAGGTCGGCCCGGCCCGCGAGCCGGGCCCGTAGGGTTTCGTCGCGGCCGCAGAGGACCACCGGGTGGACCAAGCCGGTGGCCAACAGGTCCTCGGCCGCCCGGCCCAGTTCGCCGATCCCCTCGGCGCCACCGGTCACCAGCGCCAGGGGTATGCCGTCCGGCAGCCCGAGGCGTCGACGGCACTCGGGGCGGGACACCGGGCCCGGGGGAGTGGAGCGTCGCACGGCGGGCCGGACGACCCGGACGAGTTCGGCGCCGTGCCACTGGGCCGCTTCCGCGGCCACCTTGTGGAGCGCCAGATGGGCATCGATGCCGGGGGCGACCCAGAGCCGATGGACCGACAGGTCGGTGAGGTAGGTCGCCGCGGGCCACGCGAGTTCCCCGCGCCGGCGCAGCCGGCCGAGGGTTTGGGCCGCGAACGGGTGGGTGGCGATGACGCCGTCATGCTCAAGCACGACATCGCGCAATGCAGCCCCAAGGACGGCGACCAACCACAGGGCGCCGCGCGTGCCCCAGCGCGCCCGCTGTCGGGGTCGGGGGGCGGTGCCACGTCGGGCGACACGGTGGACCGGGCGGCGCCGCGGCTGCGCAGGAGAACCGTCGTCGAACAATCGCAACAGCCACCCCCAGGTCCGCGGGGCCGACCGCATCTGGGCGTAGTAGACGGCGCGGGCCACCGACCCGAGCCGGCCGGGGTAGAAGTCGACGATGTCGAGGACGTCGGTCTCGATCCCCACCGCCGCCAGCCGCTGCGCGATCTCGCGGGCGGCGACGTCATGCCCAGCCCCGAAACTGCCCGAGACGATGCCCACCCGAAGCGCTGCCGGGCCGGAAGTGTCGCCGCCGGTGGCGGTCGTGCCCGTCGTCATCGAGACCATCGCTTCCCGGGCCCGGTGGCGGGGCCTAGGTCACCGTAGCGGAGGGACCTATGTCGACTAACCCGTGGCCTTGGCGTCGACGCGTGCGCTGTGAGCGAACGCGGGCGACGCGCCGCCCGGCTGGGGCGTTCAATAGGGGCTAGCACCCCACGGACCAGGTAGCGTCACGAGGGTCGACCGGACCGGCGGTGGAGAGCGTCCGCCGGCGGCCACGGCATACGGATAGGTAAGGTCAACAGCAGGCGGGCGCGGCATGAGCGGCGACCCGGCATACGGAAAGGGCGTCGGGCGTGGCACGTGTGGGAGAGAGCGGCGACCTGCTCAAGTGCTCGTTCTGCGGCAAGTCGCAAAAGCAGGTGAAAAAGCTCATCGCGGGGCCGATGGTGTACATCTGCGACGAGTGCATCGACTTGTGCAACGAGATCATCGAGGAGGAACTCGTCGAGTCCTCCGAGGTGGGCAGCCTCGATGAACTCCCCAAGCCGCGCGAAATCTTCGACTTCCTCCAGCACTACGTCATCGGTCAGGACGTCGCCAAGAGAGCCCTCTCCGTCGCCGTCTACAACCACTACAAGCGCATCCAGGCCGGTGCGGCCCCGGGTAAGAAGGACGCCGACCACGTCGAGTTGGCCAAGTCCAACATCTTGCTCATCGGTCCCACCGGCTGCGGCAAGACCTACCTCGCCCAGACGCTCGCCAAGATGCTCAACGTGCCGTTCGCCATCGCCGACGCGACGGCCCTCACCGAGGCCGGTTATGTCGGTGAGGATGTCGAGAACATCCTCCTCAAACTCATCCAGGCCGCCGACTATGACGTCAAGAAGGCCGAGACCGGCATCATCTACATCGACGAAGTCGACAAGATCGCCCGCAAGTCCGAGAACCCCTCGATCACCCGCGACGTCTCCGGCGAGGGCGTGCAGCAGGCGCTGCTCAAGATTCTCGAGGGCACGACCGCCTCGGTGCCGCCACAGGGTGGGCGCAAGCACCCGCACCAGGAGTTCATCCAGATCGACACGACCAACGTCCTCTTCATCGTCGGTGGGGCGTTCGCCGGGCTCGAAAAACTCATCGAGGCCCGGCACGGCAAAAAGGGCCTGGGGTTCGGCTCGCAGTTGCACACCCCCAAGGACCTCGCCCAGTCGATCCACGAGGTCATGCCCGAGGACTTGATGAAGTTCGGGCTCATCCCCGAGTTCATCGGGCGCCTGCCCGTCATCACCACCGTCTCCCCGCTCGACCGCGACGCCCTCGTCGAGATCCTCACCGAGCCCCGCAACGCCCTGGTCAAGCAATACCGCAAGATGTTCGAGATCGACGGCGTCGAGTTGGAGTTCACCGACGAGGCCATCGAGGCGGTTGCCGAGCAGGCCCTCACCCGGGGCACCGGCGCCCGCGGGCTGCGAGCCATCATGGAGGAGGTTCTCCTCCCGGTGATGTTCGACGTCCCGAGCGACGACGGGATCGCCAAGGTCGTCGTCACCCGCGATGTCGTCCTCGAAAACGTGTTGCCGACGATCGTGCGCCGAGACGCGGAACGCAAACGTCCACCGCGCCAGCGCAGCGCCTGATCCGGCGCCGCCGAGCACGGCCGACACTCGGCACCGACCCGGCGGCCGCGCGTCGGGGTTGAGTCCGCAGGGGTGACCCGTCACGATGGTGGCGTGGCGACGGCATACCGGCTCCGGATCGGCGAGACCGGGCCGACGCAACAGTCCCCAGTGAGTTGCGGCGCGGCCTGTCTCACGGTCGCGCGGATGCTCACCGACCCCCTCTTCGCCTCGTGGGTACGCGAGGGCACTCCGCGACTGCCTGGGACGCCGACGGGCCGGACCGCCGCCGAACGCTTCGGCGCCTACGAACGGCTCGTCATGGGCCGCACCAACGCGCTGTCCTTGTCGGCGACCGGCCGCCAGCCGCCGTGGCCACGGGCCCTCGGCACCCCTCCGTGGGGGGCCAAACACGAGTTGGAGGCGCTCACCGCACGGCGCGGCACCCCGTATGCCGTCATTCTCCTGCGGGCCGAGCCGGTGGCGGGGTTGCGGGTCGGCTACGACCGGCTCGCCAGGGTGATCGGCGAGGGTGCTCCGGCGCTGCTCTACGTCGGCAACGCCATCCTGCCCCGCCATGTCGTCCTCGTCCTGCCGGCGAGCGCGGGCGGAGCAGGGGGGCGGGAACTTGCCGTTTACGATCCGGCGTCGGGTCTGATCTCGGCGTTGCGGGCCGACGCGTTCGCCGAGCGGCGCCTGGGGCTCTCCGGCTGGGACATCCCGTGGGCCACGGTGCAGCCGCTCGGACTGCGGCCCGTGCGTTCCACAACGTATGCCGCCGACCTCGGCCCGGCGCCGGCCTGAGCCCACCCGACCCCGCCCATTCGAGGTAAAAACGCCGCGGAATCCGCGCGTTAATACCTCGAATGGGCGGGGTGGGCTCGAATCAGCGGGCCGGCTTGGCCACCGGGATGAGTTCGGCGTCGGTGGCCGCGAACTCGTCGGCCGCGGCATACGCGATCGGGCCGGTGATCCGGCCGGCGGCACGCAGATCGGCCTCACCCGCACCCAGGAGCGGCACCGACGCCTCGGGCGCGGCCAAGGTCACCCGGGCCACCTCGGCGCGCATGCCGACCTTGGCCTCCGACTTCACCTTGCGGACCGCCGCCAACGCCCCACCCACGGCGACGAGGACTGCGGGGTCCCCGCCCTCGGGGAGGTCGGCGACGCTGGGCCAGGACGCGCGGTGGATGGACCCCTCGTGGGTCCACGACCACACCTCCTCGGTGACATAGGGCAGCATCGGGGCGAACAGGCGCAGCACGACATCGAGGGCCAGGCGCAAGGTGGCCCGGGCCGAGGCCGCGCCGGCCTCGCCACGCCCGCCGTAGGCCCGGTCCTTGACGAGCTCGAGGTAGTCGTCGCAGAACATCCAGAAGAACGCCTCGGTCGCCTCCAGGGAGCGGGCATAGTCCCAGGCCTCGAAGCCCGCGCTCGCCCGCTCGATGACGCCTCGCAAGGTGGCCAGTAGCGACCGGTCGAGCGGGTCGGTGACGGCCGCACGCAAGTCCCCGGCGACCTCGCCGAAGCCGAGCGCGAACTTGCTCGCGTTGAGCACCTTGATCGCCAGGCGCCGGCCGACCTTCATCTGCCCGATGTCGTAGGCCGCGTCGGTGCCGAGGCGCCCGCTGGCCGCCCAATAACGCACCGCGTCGGCGCTGTGTTCGCGCACGACGTCCTCGGGGGTGACGACGTTGCCCTTGGACTTGGACATCTTCTTGCGGTCGGGGTCGAGGATGAACCCGCTGATCGCCGCATTGGTCCACGGCACACACCCGTGTTCCCAGTGCGAGCGCACGACCGTCGCAAACAGCCAGGTGCGGATGATGTCGTGCGCCTGCGGCCGCAGATCCATCGGGAACACCTTGTCCCACAACGGGTCCGGCTCGACCCCACCGAGTCCGCGCCACCCGCCGGCGATCTGCGGAGTCAGCGAAGAGGTGGCCCAGGTGTCGAGAACGTCGGGGTCTCCGACGAACCCGCCCGGTATGCCGCGCTGCTCCTCGGCATACCCGACCGGTGGGTTGGCGGCCGGGTCGACGGGCAACTCGCTCTCGGCGGGCAGGATCGGGTGGTCGTAGTCGACCTCGCCGTCGGCGGCCACCGGGTACCACACGGGGATCGGCACCCCGAAGAAGCGCTGCCGGGACACGAGCCAGTCACCGCTGAGCCCGGCGACCCAGTTGGCGTAGCGCGAGCCCATGAACGCCGGGTGGAAGGCGATCTCCTCGCCCCGGCCCACGAGTGCTCCACGCAGGGCATCGTCGCGTCCGCCGTTGCGGATGTACCACTGGCGGGTCGTCACGATTTCGAGGGGCTTCTCGCCGCGCTCGTAGAAGTTCGCCTTGCGCTGGGTGGGCGTCGGCTCCCCATCGAGGTCCCCGGTGTCGCGCAAGGCGGTGACGATCGCCTCCCGGGCCCCGTATGCCGTCCGCCCGGCGACCCCGTCCGCGTAGAGCGCCGCACCGGCCGGGTCGGTGAGCCACTCGGGGGTCTCGGCCTGCATCCGGCCCGAGCGAGTGATGATCGAGCGCGTGGGCAGGCGCAGGTCGCGCCACCACTGGACGTCGGTCAGGTCCCCGAAGGTGCAGCACATGGCGATGCCGGCGCCCTTGTCGGGTTCGGCGGCCGGGTGGGCCAGGACGGGGATCTCGACCCCGAACAGCGGCGAGGTGACCGTGGTGCCGAAGCGGGCGGCATACCGCTCGTCGTCGGGGTGAGCGATCAACGCAACCACGGACGGGATGAGTTCGGGGCGGGTGGTCTCGATGTAGACCGGACCGTCAGCGGCGTGGAAGGCGACCCGGTGGTAGTGCCCGGGGTAATCGCGGGCCTCCAACTCGGCCTGGGCGACCGCGGTCTGGAAGGTGACATCCCACAGACCCGGCGCCTCCGACTGGTAGGCCTCGCCGCGGCGCACGTTGCGGAGGAACGCCTGCTGGCTCGTGGCCCGGGAGTGCTCGTCGATGGTGCGGTAGGAAATGCCCCAGTCGAGGCTGAACCCCATCCGGCGGAAGAGGGACTCGAAGGCTTCCTCATCCTTGACGGTGAGGACATCGCACAACTCGATGAAGTTCTGCCGGCTCACCGGCGCCTCGTCGGCCGCCTTGGTCGAGGTGCGGTTGCCCTCGAAGGGCGGGGTGAAGTCGGGGTCGTAGTGGAGGGTCGCGTCGCCGCGGACGCCGTAGTAGTTCTGGACCCGCTTCTCGGTGGGCAGCCCGTTGTCGTCCCACCCGATGGGGTAGAACACGTTGAAGCCGGCCATCCGCTTGTAGCGGGCCATGCAGTCGGTGTGCGTGTACGAGAACACGTGCCCCATGTGCAGGCTCCCGCTCGCCGTCGGCGGGGGAGTGTCGATGGCGAACACGTCGACGCGCGGGTGGGCCAGGGCCCGGTCGCGGTCGAAACGGTAGGTGCCCTGCTCCTGCCATACCTGACCCCATTTCTCCTCGAGCCCGTCGAGGGAGGGCCGCTCCGGAATCCGGGCAGCAGGGGATGAGGTGGTGGCATCGGTCATGGGGTCGATTCTCCCAGACGGTCGGGGGTGACCTCGACCGCCGCCGCGGGTCGAGCAGGGCTCAACCCCCGGAACGGGCCGAGCGCACCAGGCGCCACATAGCCAGCCCCACGACGGCGCTGCCGCACGCGAGCAGGACCGCGAGGGTGACCGCCCGGGCCGCCGCCGTGGGGTCGGGAATCGGCCGCAAATCGAGGGCCTGCGGCGCCACGCTGGGGCTGGGTGCCCGGGTGGCCCCGGGCGGGAGCGGTCCGGCGAGGGAGGCGTCAAGGGTGTAGGACAGCGCCTCGTAGGGCGCGATGATTCCCCAGCCGGCGACATCGTCGCGCGCGCCGCGGTTGGCACGCGCGGCCGTCACCTGAAGCCGATGGGCGATCAGCGGTGCGGCCTCCTCGGGAAAACGGGCCCGGAGCAGGGCCGCCGCCGCCGACACGTAGGCGGTGGCGAAACTGCTCGCCTGGCCCTCCGGGGCGAAAACGCAGTCTCCCCAGTCGCGGAAGGCGGTGAGGGCGTCATACCCGGGGGCGGCCAACGCCACCTGGGGTCCGTGAATCGAGTCGTTGGTCACGACGTCGTGCTCGTCCGCGGCGGCGACCCCGATGACACCGGGGTATGCCGCGGGATACCGCAATCCGTCGGTGGTCACCGCGGCGGTGCTCCGGTTGCCCGCGGACGCGACGACGACGCTGTCGCGGGCCACGGCATACGCCACCGCCTCGCGCAGCGCCGGGTCGTCGGTGGCGGTGCTCAGCGACACGTTGATGACCCGGGCGCCGTTGTCGGCGGCCCACCGGATCCCGTCGGCCACCCGCGCGGCGCGTTGTTCGCCCTGGTCGGAGCGGCCGGTGACCTTGACGGGAAGGATGACGGCGTCCTTGGCGAGCCCGACGACCCCCGACGTGGAGCCGATCGGGCGAGCGGCAATGAGCCCGGCCACGGCCGTGCCGTGCCACACGTCATCCTCGGTCGAGCCCCCGTCGACGAAACTGCGGCCGGGCAGGACGGACCCGGCCGGGAAGTGGACGTTGCGGGTCGACACCCCGGAGTCGACGACGGCCACGACGACTCCCTGGCCGGTGGACAGGGTCCAGGCGAGATCGGGGGCTAGCCGCGCCAGGGAGGGAGACCGATCCGGGATGTAGCGCGGCACGCCCTCTTCGCAGGCGTTGTCGGCCTGGGACAGCCCGGGATGCGCGGGTGCCTGCGACGTGGTCGCCGGCCGCGGCGCCCCGGCGGCCGGCCCGACCCCGGCGAGCAGGGCCAGCGCGGTGGCCGCGAGCACGACTCGCACGCGGCGCATCACGAACCGGCCGAAACGACCGTCTGCGCGGCGGCCGGGTCCAGGCGCGGACCCGGGTGGAAGAACTCCACCCACGCCGCGGGGACGGCGGTGACGTCCGTGGTGCGGTAGCCCAGGCGGGCCAACAGGTCGGCGCTCGCCCCCGGGATGGCGTATGCCGTGGCCGTCTGGTCGATCGCGTAGACCGGGCCGGAGTCGGTCGTCCCGGCGGCCACCGCCCGCACGAGCGCTCCGCGGCCGGTGGCCACCTCGGCCCGGGCGCCCGCGGCCGGGACCGTGACACCCGGGGCCGCGCTCAGCCTGGTCGTCGCCGGCTGGTTCGCCTCGGCGACCAGGTGCGCGCACGGTGCTTCGGTCATCACTTCGGGCACGGCCTGGGGCCATCGCGGGGCCGTGGTCTGCTGGGCCGCGACCTTCAACGAACTGATCTGAGCGGGCTGGACACTCACGTCGGTGGCGCCACTGCCCGACCCGAGGCGATACATGGCGTAGGCCACCGGGGGGAGGGGTTCGAGGTCGCCGGCGGGGTTGACGAGGTAGCGCCGCTCCTGGGTGCCGGCCCCGACGACGAGCACCGACCCGACGCTCGCCCCCGGTGGCAGGCCGGCCAGCGGGCGACCGAGCCCGTCGATGCGCACCGGCTGCAACGCCGGCCCCACCGTAAACAGGTTGAGCCAGGAGGCGGGAACCGGGCGGGGGGCCTGCCGGTCCAAGGCGAGAGCGATGGTGACTGCCGAGACCTGCCCGACCGGCACCGGATAGCGCATCCCCCCGGTGACCACCCAGGTCTGGCCCCCAGCCGTGACGACCGCGGCCCGGCCGGCGGCATCTGGGGCCGCGACCGAGGACCCGACGGCCACCCCCACCGCACCGTCGCCACCCGTGCACGCGATCCAGCCGGTGTTGGACAGCGACGCTGGTGGGGTGAGACTGTCGGGCGCCCCCAGGATCCCGATGGTCGCGCCGCGCTTCTTCGCGGCCAGTTTGTCGTCATCGACGGTGATGACCTGGAACTGGTCGGCCGGGATGAGCAACCGCGCGCTCGTGGTGTTGATGACCGGGTGGAGGGTGTCCTTGATGGCGACGTAGCGGGCCCCGGACTGTTTGCCGATGACCAGCCGGTTGTCACCCCAGTCCTGGGGGAGGCTCCCCTTGATCCACCCGAACGCCAAGGACCCCACGACGACGACGGCAGCCAGCGCCAGACCCGCCACGATGGCCTTCATCGGCTGGTGCGGCTCGACTTCCCGGCCCCCGGGCGCGCCGGCGACGAACGCCGTAGTCAGGCGGCGCTTGGCGAACGACTGGGCCTCGACCAGGTCCTTCTTGGTAGCCATCGGTGGCCTCAGAGGAGCCCGGCGGCGAACCAGGCGAGCGGCACGAGCGCGACCAAGGTTGCCCCCTCCAGGGCATCGGCTACCCGGCCCAGCCGTACCCGGGTCCGGGGCAGGACCAGGGCCAACGCCACGACGAGGGCGGCCGTCAGGGCCAGACCCAGCGTCACCCAGGCCCGCCAACTCGGTTGGGTGGACACGGCGGCGACCGCGGCGAGCGCGACCCCGGCAATCCCGGTGGCCATGGCCAGCGCCACCGTGGTTCGGGTGCGCGCGTGCCGAGTACCGAGCAGAACGGCGGCGAAACCGGCCAGCACGAGCATCGTCCCCCACAGCCCGGAGGCAACCAGTTGGACCGCGCAGGCGAGCATGCCCAGCCCGGTGGCCAGCCCCACGCCAAGCATCGCTTCATGACCCCGGTCGAGTTGGCGGGCGACCGCGGTGGGGTCCACGGGAGGCACATCGGCCCAGATCTCCAGGTCCGACTTGGGAGCGCGCCCGCTGAGGCGGCTCGAGGAAACCCCGATCCAGGGCAGCAGACAGGCGAGGATCGCGGCGACCACGAACGCGACCGCGCACACCGCCCGCATCGGCACACCGAGCCAGGTCGACACCGCCCCCATGAGCGCCAACGCGGCTGCACTGGCCGCGACCGACAAGAACGGAGCCCGCAGCCGGGCCGTCAATGCCGCCCCGCCGGCCGCGGCGAGGGCGCCGCCGAGGCCGGCATACACCAAACCCTCACCCCAGAGCGGTGCATCGGCGCGCACCGCGAAGCCGGCAACCGCGGCATACACGACGGCGGTCGCAGCCAACGCGGCGCCGGCCCGCAACTGGCGCCGAGCCTGCACGAGGACCGCGCCCGCGCCGAGGAGTAGCGCTGCGGCACAAGCGGCGACGGCTGCAACGAGGAGGCCGCTGCTGCGGGAGGCGAAGAGCGCGTAGGCCGCGACGAGAAAGAAAGTGACCGCCGCTCCGATCGCCGTCAAGGAGGCGTGAAGTGCCGACCACGGGGTGAAACGGGTCTCGACCAGGTCGGCGACGGCCTCGACGACGTCGTCGTAAACCTTCTCGCGGGCAGCGGCCGGCGCGAGGAGCAGAACGGCTCCATCGCTGACGCCCTGCGCGCTCAACGACGTGCCCAGATCGAGGGCCGTGCCGTCGGCGCGCAACAGCCGCGGGGCGGCACTGATCCATTCGGCATCGAGCACGCCCACCTCGCGGGCCAGGTCCGGCAACAACTCGGCAACGGGCAAGCCCGAAGGCACCCCCAAGTCCGCCCTACGGGTGCCCGCGGTGACCGAGAGGCGGATCAGGGAACCGATCCCCGTGCTCGCACTCACCGCGCCCTCCCTTTGTGATGTCCGACTATGCGCGCGCCGTGCCGCGGCAGCGTTCCCGATCATAAGCGACGACGGTCATGGGGAGTCCTCCCCATTGGCGGGCAACGACTGCGTGCATAGGCTGAACATCGTGAGCCACCGAGAGTGGACTCCACGACAACACGGACGCCACGTCCACACGACCGCGTGGCTCACCAGGGCTACCGAACCAACCTCCGGGAGGGTAAAGACCAATGGGTAACACGTCATTCTCCGCAGCAGCAGGTGTCATCAACGAGTCGGCCAAGATCGTCGATCAGGCCCGCCAGGACCTGCGCCGCCAGATCGCGGACCTCAACGACAAGATGGGCCAGGTGCGAGCGCACTGGCAAGGCCAGGGTCAGGCCAGTTTCGATGGCGTCCAGCAAGCCTGGACCAAGAACGCCCAGGACGTGATCAACGTCCTCGACACCTTCGAGCAGACCCTGCGCGCCAACGAGGCGACCTACCAGGCCAAGGAACAAGACGCCGCCTCGGCGATCAACAAGTACTCCGCGCGGCTCGGCTGAGTCAGCGCTAACCGGGAAGGGACATAGACATGGATTCCATGATGAAGGTTGACGCCGCGGGCATCGAGATGCTCATCAGCGAGATGAAGGCCGGCTGCGAGAAACTCGCCCAGCGCCTCGACCAGATGGACGGTGACCTCAGCAAGTACGTCTCGCAGTGGGAAGGTGGCGCGCGCGAGTCCTATGCGGTCGCCCAGCGTCAGTGGAACCAGGAGATCACCGAGTTGCGCGAACTCCTCGAGGACGTGCGCCGCGCCGTGCACGAGTCCAAGGAGAACTACCTCGCCGGTGAACGCAAGAACGCCCAAAGCTGGGGCTGACGACGGTGGTTGACCCGGCCAGCGGGCGTGCCCACGGCGCGTCCGCTGCCCGGCGTTGACGATCCCCCGGGTGGGGACGCCGCCGGTGGCGGGCAACAGGCATGAGCGGGAAAGGAAGGCGCACCATGGGTGCCAGTTCGAGACCGGGCGACGAGCCGGGGTCGGGGTCGGTGTCGTATTCGCCGGACCTGATGGACGACTTGGGCCGCCGCAAGCAGGACCAGTGGGCTCAGGACAGCGTCGAGGCGCATCAGCGTCTCGACAGCACTGCCCTGACGGCGGACTCGGTCGGGCCGATCACGGCGTTGCGCCGGTTCGGTCAGGTGTATGCCGCGACTCGTGGGGTCTATCTGGAGACCCTCAAGGGGGTCCAGACGGACCTTGATGCGATCGCGCAGGGGCTGCGACGCTCGGCCCAGGAGATGCGCGATCGCGACGATCAGGCGGGAGCGGCGTTCCTCGCCTTGCAACGGCAATGGAGTCGCGGCACCACCTCCGAGCGGGAACGGACGCGGGCCAGCGCCACTCAGCAGGTCGAGGCGGCCAGCGAGTCCAAGAAACAAGCCGATGCCGTGGGCGGCCCGCCGCCGCCCGCCGCCTCCGACCCGGCCCAGACGCCGTCCGCGTCGAGGGCCAAGCCCCCGATCGCCTGAGCCGCACCGGCTCTGCTCATGGATTCGACATAGGAGGGAGATTGCGATGGTGCGACCAGTACTGGAGGGGGGTTCGATCCGGCCGTTGAGCCCCAAGGCTCGACGGTTCGAGCGGGAACTCTACGGAGTATTCATGTTCGATCCGGTGGCCCTGGACTGCGCGGCGCAGGGATGGGCGGCCTCGGCAGCCATGCTGACCTCGCTTTCTGCCGACGTCGAGGCGGTGAAAAAGACCCTGAGCAGCGAACACGGGACCACCCCCGGGCCCGCCTGGGGTGGCGATGCGGCGACCGCGGCGCAGGTCACCCTGGCACGGATGACCGAGGCTTTGAACCGGCAAGCCGAGGAATTGACGGCCACGCGCACGAGCATCATCGCCACCACCAACGCGGTCCTCAAGGCCCGGTACCGGTGGACTACCGAGGTGGAGACCATCCAACCGATGGTCTCCATCGCGGACCTGCGGCGATTGGACAGCCCCGATGTCACCGCGGCGGAGAAGGAGGCGATTGCCAACGCCACCGACGACGACGTGTATCGCCGGCGCGACCAGGCCGCGCAACGGATCCTCGCCGAGCTCACCGGCGAAGTCTCGGGCGCCACGGCGAGCCTGCCGGTCGAATACACCGGCACCCCCACCTCACACGGAGGGGGAGGAGGCGGAGGCGGGGGTTCCGTGCGGCCGGTCATGAGCGGATCGGCGGGCTGGTCGGCGCCCTCGCTACCCCCCGGCGGCGGCATCGCCACCCCGTGGACGCCCCCGACCGGTTCGCCCCCCGGTGGCGGCGGACCGGACACGCCCGGTCAGCCGACTCCCTGGCAGCCGCCCGACCATCCGACGACGGGCTATCCGCCCCCTACGCCGGATCTACCCGCGCCTCATCCCTACCACCCCGGCCCGATCGTGACCGATGACGGCCCCGGTGGGGGCATCACGCATTTGCCCGGTTCCGGCGGCGGTGGTGGCGGCGGCTGGTCCGGCGGGAGCCTCGGCGGCGGTTCCGGCGCGGGCGGTGGCGGCGGCGGGTATGCAGTGGCCGGCGGTCTCGGTGGTCTGGGTGCGGCCGTCCTGGGCGGTCGCGGGGGCGGCGCCGGTGGCCTGGGCGCGTTCATGCCCGGCGGCGGGGCCGGTGGTGCCGGGATGGTGCCAGGCGGTGGCGCGGCCGGTGGGCGCGCTGGCGCCGGGAGTGCCGTGCGGGGCGCGACCGGCACCGGCAAGTACGGCACCCCGCTGGTTGGTGGCCAAGGCGGCGGTGCGGGAGGTCGCGGCGCCGGAGGCCGGGGTGGATCGGCGCGCGGGGGTGCGGGTTCGCGTGCGGGGGCCGGTGGCCGCTCCGGGGCGAACCGTTCGGGGGCTGCAGCCGCGGGCGGTGCCGGTGGCCGCGGGCAGGACCGCAAGCGCGAGGATGCCGCCGTCGACTCGCTCACGCACGAGGATGAAGAGACCTGGTTCGAGGGCAGCGAGGCCGCCGGCCCCAGCGTCTGGGAGTGACCAGCAACCGCTGCGCCGGACCCCCATCGGGACCGGCGCAGCGCTGTGCGGGGAGAGCGCCGGGAAAGTGTGGGGGCGGCCTAACCCGACGTCAGGCGGCGGAGGGCTTCGATGCCGTCGGCCGCGACGATGCCTAGGGGCAGCGCCAACGCGACGGTCATGGTCTCGAGCGCATCGGCGAGGCGGGACATGCGCGTGGAGCGATAGCCCGACACGAGCAGGACCGACGCGGCCACCCCCGCCCAGCCGACGAGCGCACCGCCGACGATCAGGGCCACCGAGGTCCCGGGCCAGCCGGTGTGGATCAGGGCCACCGCGGCCGCACCCATGAGCCCGGCGGCGGCCCCGAGCATCGCCCAGCGCGGCAAGCGGTCACGCACCGCCCGGGACTGGTACCCGAACGCCAGCGCCACCGTGATCGTCAACGCGACGGCCCCCCAGCCCGGCACGGTGCCCGGCCAGGGCGCGAGGACGAGCACCCAGGCCCCCACGAGCGCCACCGCGCAGGCGCCGAGAGTGCCCGCGGCCACCGCCTCGCGGGCGATGGCGAACTGCTCGGCGACAACGGGTCGACGCACCTTGAGCACCGCGCCGCGGCGGCGCTCCCGGACACTCCACACGGTGGTGGCCAACCGATCGGTGTCGAGCAGTTGGGTCGGCGCGACGGTGAGGCTGAGCGAGGGCAGGATGTGAACCACGAGAGGTGCGAGACCGACGACCAAAGCCGCGCCCGCCCAGCCGGGCCAACGCTCGCCGGTGCCGGCCGCAGCGAGCACCCCCACTGCGGAGAGGATGCCCATGACCGCGACGTCACCTCGACGCTCGGCGGAGGCGACCGAGCGGCCTACCGCGAGAACGACGACGGCCAGGCCGCACCCGGTGACCAGGCCGACGCCGCGGTGATCAGAGCCGGTGGCGAATGGCCAACTCAGCCCCGCCGCCACGGCCAACAACGGCCCGGCACCCAAGGAGGCAAGCCACAGCCCGGGGCGGCGGCCGACGATGACGACCCCCACGGCGGCGAGGGCCAAGAGCAGGCTGGCCGCGGCATACCCGATCGTGGTGAGCCCACCGGGTGTCGCCGAGCCGGCTCCCACTGCCATGGTGAGCGTTGCGACGGCGGCCAGCCCCGCGGCGGCGGCGAGCATCAAGGACCGCAACGGCACCGGGCGCTCGGGCCCGGCGGAGACCGGGGCGGAGCGCAGCCGGGTCCGGGGCTGGGTCTGGGTGGGGGCCTCGATGACGAGCCGGTCACGGCGTCGTGTGGAGTCGTCGACATCGTGAACCCCCGGGGTTGCCGTATGCCGTCCGCCCGAGGCCGTCGAATCGCGGGTCCCGGCGGCGACGCCCGACGGGTCGAGGTTGCGGACGTTGCGGTGCAGGGAGTGGGTGGGGATGCGTACAACCGTGACGATGCCCCCGGTCGGGACGTCGTCGAGGACCTCGTGCGGGCCGAGAATCCGCCCGGCCGGGGTCGCCACCCCGTAGGGACTGGCGCTGGAGGCGATCCCGAGGACGGACAGGACATCCGACACCCGCGTTTCCTCGGGCACCGCGAGGTCGTAATGGCGATCGGAGGCGACAACCGTGAGGCGTCGGTCGACCGTGACCGCTGGGCTCACCGCTCCCCTCCTCGACATGACCGCGCGACGCCCGAGGGTATGCCGTGACCGGGCGGCTGCTCGTCTCACTCTAATGCGACAGGTAGGTTAACGGTCGATGCGCTGCGTGCTGCGCAGCATGGCCCAGGAGGGGACGATGAGCAGAACGGCGACAGCGGGACCCCCGCCGGTGCCTCAAGGCCGGATCGTGGTGCAGCCGCCACCGGAGATCAAACCCGGTGAAGGGCTGAACCAACTGCTGATGCAGGCCATCCCGATGCTCGGCAGCGTGGGGTCGATGGCGTTCGTCGCCATTTCGATGCCCGGTGGCCGTGGCCTCATCGGGGCCGGGATGTTCCTCATCGCCTCGGTCGGGTTCGTCGCGGCCAGCGGCATGCGCCAGCGGCAGCAGCACACGGCCGAGGTGATCTCGGCCCGGCGCGAATACCTCGCCTACCTGGCCGAGGTGCGTGGCACGATCCGGGATGCGGCCGCGGTGCAGCACGAGGCCGCGCTGTGGGACTACCCCGATCCGAGTTCGTTGGGGTTGATCGCCGAGGAGCGCTCGCGGGTGTGGGAGCGACGCCCCGGTGGGGATCATTTCCTTCAGGTGCGGATGGGCACGACGGCGCAACGGCTCTGTCTCACCCTCGAACCCGCGGAAACTCCGCCACTGGCGCAACTCGACCCCATTGCCGCCTCGGGCATGCACCGGCTGCTCTCGACGCACAGCGTCCAACCTGATCTGCCCGCGTCGGTGGCGTTGCCGGCCTGGTCGCGCATCGAGATCACCGGAGAGGTGGCCCCGGCCCGGGCCTTGGCGCGCGCTGTGGTCGCCCAGGCGGCCGTGCTGCACGCCCCCGAAGACCTCGTCATCGCCGCCCTGGTCAGCCGCGAATCCCGGAGCGACTGGGACTGGCTCAAATGGTTGCCGCATGCCCAAAGCAACCGGGCCCGTGACCCTCTGGGTCCGGCTCGGATGGTGTCCGACTCCCTCGCCGAGCTTCTCGAATGGCTGCCGGACAATCTCGCCGAACGGCCCCGCTTCACACCCGGGGCCGTCGGGTCTCCACATGTGCTTCTCATCATCGACGGCGGCCGGGTCCCTGCGGGTCACCCCCTCATCAGCGGGGAAGCCACCCTGGGCGTCACCACGATGGACCTGCCCGCCCAGTGGGATGAGTTGACCTCGCCGACCACGGTCCGCTTGGCCGTGACCGCGGCCCCGGAGGGCGCTCCGGGCCAGGGCGCGCGCCTCGACGTCATCACCGTGTCCCGTGCGTCGGCGACCGGGCGTGCCGATCAGATGAGTGTCGTTGAGGCCGAGGCCGTCGCCCGGCGCCTCGCCCCGCTCTACACCAGCGGCGAGGTCGAGGTGACTCGCGACGCGCTCTCCGGCACGAGTGATCTGCTCGAACTGCTCGGCATGGGTGATGTCCGCGACTACCAGCCCGAGCAGGGGTGGCGTCCCCGCCTGCAACGGGACCGGTTGCGGGTGCCCATCGGTGTGGGTGACGACGGGCATGCGGTGGCGTTGGACATCAAGGAGTCGGCGCAACAGGGCATGGGCCCGCACGGGCTCATCATCGGTGCCACCGGCTCGGGCAAGTCGGAGGTGTTGCGTACTCTCGTGCTTGCCTTGGCGATGACGCACAGTTCGGAGAGCCTCAACTTCGTCCTCGTCGACTTCAAGGGGGGCGCGACCTTCGCCGGCATGGCCGATATGCCGCATGTGTCGGCGGTCATCACCAATTTGGGTCAGGAAGTGGCCCTGGTCGACCGCATGCAGGATGCCCTCGCCGGCGAGATGACCCGGCGCCAGGAGTTGTTGCGGGCCGCCGGCAACTTCGCCAACGTCACCGACTACGAGAAGGCGCGCGCCGGTGGGGCCAACCTCGAGCCCCTCCCGGCCCTGCTCATCGTCGCCGACGAGTTCTCCGAGTTGCTCTCGGCCAAACCCGAGTTCGTCGAGACCTTCGTGGCCATCGGGCGGCTCGGGCGCTCGCTCTCGATGCATCTGCTGCTCGCCTCCCAGCGCCTCGAGGAGGGCCGGCTGCGCGGCTTGGAATCCCACCTGTCCTACCGGATCGGGTTGCGCACCTTCTCCGCGGCCGAATCCCGCACGGTCATCGGGGTCCCCGACGCCTACGAACTGCCCCCAATGCCGGGTTTGGGCTACCTCAAGCCCGACCAGACGCACCTGGTGAAGTTCAAGGCGGCATACGTCTCCGGGCCCCCCAAGGGGCGCCGCCGCCCCCGAGCCAGCCAGAGCGCGAGCCGGGTCCAGGAACAGATCCGGCCCTTCTCCTCATACCCGGCGATGACCGCGCCCGGTGCCCACCAGGCACCCGCTCCCGATCGTGCCCCGGCGCTCAACGAGCCGGAGGAGACGCGGGCCGTGTTCGACATCGCCGTGGCCGCGATGAAGGGCAAGGGACGCCCCGCCCACCAGGTGTGGTTGCCGCCGCTCGACGTGCCCAACTCCCTCGACCGACTCTTCGGCGACCTCGTCGTCGACCCGGCGCTCGGCCTGGTCAGCCCGTCGTGGCGGCGCCAGGGTGGGTACTCCTTCCCCATGGGGCTTGTCGACCGCCCGTTGGAGCAGCGGCGTGACCTGTTCGTCCTGCACCTCGGCGGCGCGGCCGGACACGTCGCCGTCGTCGGTGGACCCCGCTCGGGGCGCAGCACCTTCGCCCGCACCCTCGTCTGCTCGATGGCCCTGACGACCACGCCCCGCGAAACCCAGGTCTACGTCCTCGACTTCGGCGGCGGCACCTTCACCCCCCTCGCTGCGCTGGCCCACGTCGCGGGCGTCGCCAACCGCAACGAACCCGACGTCGTGCGCCGCATGGTCGCCGAGATCACCGGAATCGTCGATGTCCGAGAGGCGTATTTCCGGGAGCACGCGATCGACTCGATCGAGACCTATCGGCGCCGCCGCGCGGCCGGGGTCGTCGACGACGGCTACGGCGACGTCTTCCTCGTCGTCGACGGATGGCCGACGGTGCGCGCGGAGTTCGAGGAGATCGAGGCCGACATCCAGCAACTCGCCGGCCGGGGCCTCACCTTCGGGGTGCACGTCGTCATCACGACCTCGCGCTGGATGGACTTCCGGATGCAGATCCGCGACGTCCTCGGCACCCGCATCGAGTTGGCCCTCGGTGATCCCAGCGACAGCGAAATCGACCGCAAACTGGCCGCCAACGTGCCCAAGGGGCGACCCGGGCGCGGCCTGACCTCCAGCAAGCACCACTTCCTCACCGCGATTCCGCGGATCGACAACTCGGGGTCGGTGGACGATCTCGGGGAGGGCGTCGACGCGTTCGTGGCTGCCGTCAATCAGGCGTGGGCGGCCACCGGGCAGGCGACGGGACCAAAACTGCGGCTGTTGCCACTGGAGGCGCCCCTGGATCAGGTGCGGGCCCAGGCCGAGGCCATCGGTCCGCACGCGAGCGGCCGCCTGTTGCTCGGCCTCAACGAAAGCGCCCTGGCCCCCATCGGTCTCGACCTCGCCGAGGAACCGCACCTCTACCTCTTCGGTGATTCCGACTCGGGCAAGTCGGCGATGCTGCGCGCCTACGCCAGCGAGGTGGCCCGGCTCTACCGGCCCGAGCAGGCGCAGTTGTTCGTCGTCGACTACCGGCGGTCCCTGCTCGGTGACCTGCCCGAGGGGTACGTGATGGAGTACCTCACGACCGAGGAGCAGACGGTCGCCGAAATGGAGGGGCTGGCGGGCTACCTGCGCAGCCGGCTTCCCGGTCCCGACGTCACCCCGGAGCAGTTGCGGCATCGGTCCTGGTGGCAGGGGGCCGAGGTGTTCGTCCTCGTCGACGACTACGACCTCGTCGTCACGTCGGCCGGTACGCCGCTGCGCCCGCTCATCCCGTTGTTGGCGCAGGCCGGCGACGTGGGGTTGCACCTGGTGATCTGCCGACGCTCCGGTGGCGCTTCCCGGGCCCTCTACGAGCCGGCCATCCAGGCGTTGCGCGACCTCGCTGCTCCCGGGATCATGCTCAGTTCCAGCCCCGACGAGGGGGCGCTCGTGGGCCGCACCAAGGGGTCGGCGCAGCCTCCCGGGCGCGGCCGGGTGGTCTCCCGCGAACTGGGCGAACAGGTGCTCCAGTTGGCCTGGCAGCCGTCGCGGCATACGTAAGGCGAGGGCGACGGCATCCGCCGGGGATTGTGACGGTATGCCGCGCCGCCTCGAGTGGGCGGGCTGTGTTCGCGCGAGTCCGCGGCATACCTACGCTCCCGTAGGCTGGGAGGCATGGAGTTCCCCTACACCCCGATTGTCGGCCTGGCGCGCACGATCTTCTTCGCGCAGGGGTTGCGGTTCACGATCCTCGGGGAGGACAACATCCCGACCGTCGGTGGGGCCGTCATGGCGATCAACCACACGGGATACTTCGATTTCACGTATGCCGGCCTGTCGGCGCGCAAGAACCGTCGCCTCGTGCGGTTCATGGCGAAGAAGTCGATCTGGGCGCACCCGGTGGCGGGCCGGCTCATGCGCGGGATGAAGCACATCCCGGTCGACCGGCATGCGGGCCAGGAGTCGTTCGAGTTGGCGTTGCGGGCGGTGCGCGGCGGGGAGATCGTCGGGGTGTTCCCGGAGGCGACGATGTCGCGCTCGTTCGAGTTGAAACCGTTCAAGACCGGGGCGGTGCGGCTGGCGCAGGAGGGCGGGGTGCCGATCCTGCCGACGACCCTGTGGGGGTCCCATCGGGTGTGGACCAAGGAGGCCAAGCGGCACCGCGGGTTCAGCCGGATCCCGATCCACATCACCGTCGGTGCGCCCATGGTGGTGCCGCCCGACGCGGACCCGGTGGCGGTGTCCGAGGAGTTGCGCGAGCGGATGCGGGTGCAGTTGGAGGCCCAGCAGGCGGCCTACCCGCCGCTGACCGGGGACGACCTGCGGTACCTGCCGGCCCGACTGGGCGGCACGGCGCCCACGCCCGAGGAAGCCGCCGAGCGGGACCACCACGACATGACCCGCACCGTCGACGAGTTCACCCGCAAGTAGGGGATCGTGACGAAATAGTTTCGTTTCTGAGTGTGTGAGGGCAACCGTTGTGGTAGGTCCTCGGCCGATTCGCTGTCCCGTCGGTATGCGGTGCTGCGGCCGCATCTGTCGGAGTTGCAGCGTCGGTTTGGGTCTGTCCGATGAACGGTGTTTCTGACGTTCATTGTTAGAGGTGCTCCGCTGCTGGCATGCGGTCGGCGAAGGTGACGGCGAACGTGTTCAGGGCCGGCTTCCAGCGCATGGCCCATCGTGCCTGACCGGTGCCTTTGGGGTCCATGCCGCGGGTCACGAGGTAGAGGACCTTCAGGGCTGCCTGTTCGGTGGGGAAGTGCCCGCGGGCGGTGACCGCGCGCCGGTAGCGGGCGTTCAGGGACTCGATCGCGTTGGTGCTGAACAGGACCCGTAGAATCTCGACGTCGTAGGCCAGGAAGGGGGTGATCTCTTCCCACGCCGCGCGCCACAGTTTGACGATGGCGGGGTAGGTCTTGCCCCACTTCTCCTCGAGCTCTTCGAACGCGGCCCACGCACCCTGGTCGGTGGCCGCGGTGTAGATCTTGCGCATGTCCCGGGCGAGTTGGTCCCAGTACTTCCTGCTCGCGTACCGGAACGTGGCCCGGATCAGGTGGATGACGCAGGCCTGCACGATGGTGGCCGGGAAGACCGCGGCGACCGAGTCGGGTAGTCCCTTGAGGCCGTCACAGACCAGGAAGAAGATGTCGCGCACGCCGCGGTTCTTCAGGTCGGTCAGCACCGCCAGCCAGAACTTCGCGCTCTCCCCACCGCCGTTGCCGGCCCACAGCCCGAGGACGTCACGGCGACCGTTCAGGTCGACCCCGACCGCCGCGTAGAAGGGCTGGTTGCCGACCTGCCCGTCGCGGACTTTGACGTAGATCGCGTCGATGAAGACAGCGGCGTATACGCCCAGCAGCGGCCGGGACGTCCATGCCTGCATCTGCTCCACCACCGTGTCGGTGATCCGGGAGATGGTGTCCTTGCCGATACTCGCGCCGTAGACCTCGGCGAAGTGCGCGCTGATCTCACCGGTGGTTAGGCCCTTGGCGAACAACGAGATCGCGACCGCGTCCACATCGGTCAACCGGCGCTGACGCTTGGCCACGATCACCGGGGTGAACGTGCCCGCCCGGTCCCGCGGCACCTCGATCGTCACCTCGCCAGCGGCGTCGGTCAGGACCGTCTTGGCGCGCGTGCCGTTGCGGATGTTCTCCGAGCCACCCTCAGGTGCCTGGTGCTTGGCATGTCCAAGGTGGTCGGTCATGTCCTCTTCCAGAGCGGCCTCGAGCACGGTCGCGGTGATTGACTTCAACAAGCCCTCCGGGCCGGTGATGTCCTCACCCCGATCCCGGGCGGCCCTGACCATCTGCGCGATCGCCGCCTTCTCCGACGGCGTTGCGGTCGACGACGAACGCTTCCTGGCATCCTTGGGCATCGAGCTCACGCTCGTGATTGTCTCGGTCATCGGTGACCAACCTTCCCGCCAGCCCACGCTGGCGTGTCAGGTCAGAAACACCGTTCAGCGGACAGTCCCGAGGTGGGGACTTTCACTTGGCCAAAACCGGGGACTTTCACTTGGCCATTGACTCTGGAGGATGACCCTCGCTCGGGCCGGTCACGGGAGGTGGATTACAGCAAGGTGGTGTCGACGACGTTGGCGCCTCCGCCGAAGAAGTACGGGGTGACTCACTGGTCGAGCCGACTTCTGGGCCGGCATTTTGGGGTCAGCAACGGCACGATCGCCGCGATCTGGAGGCAGGCCGGGGTGGAACCGTGGCGGGTCGAGCCGTTCAGGTTCTCCACCGACCCCCAGTTGGTTGCCAAGGGTGACCGACGTCGTCGGCTTGTGCCTGGCCCCGCCGGAGAACGCAATCGTGCTGTGCGTGGACTGGGGGTGCCCCCACGAAGTGGGGGAGAAGAGTCAGATCCAGGCGTTGGACCGGACCGCGCCGATGCTGCCGATGCAGCCGCACCTGCCCGAGCGGTGCGCTCATGACTACGTGCGGTACGGCACCACCTCGTTGTTCGCTGCCTTGGAGATCGCGACCGGGCAGGTCACCGCCGCGGTCAAACCACGCCAGCGCCATCAGGAGTTCCTGGCCTTCCTCAAGCAGGTCGCCCGCGCCTATCCCGACAAAGAGCTGCACCTGGTGATGGACAACTGGCTCTTCACCGATGAGTGTGGGGTGAGTACGACGCGCCGGGCGGCTGGTTGAGGCGGGGATGGGTCGAGGTCCCTGAGGATCGGAGGGCTTCTACCTCTCACTGATCTCAAGGACCTCCCCCGGAGGGGGTACCCCCAGACGGTGTCTGAGCCTATGTCGTGCTGCCGTGTCGGCGGCGGCTACTGCGAGCGTTGCGACCTTCTTGTCGGGTTGCCAGGACTGCATGTGATCGCGGTCGAGCGCGACGGTCTTGACCGGTTGGTGGTCACGGTCGAGTCCGAGCCAGGGCCGATGGGTTGTCGCTTGTGCGGGGTGATCGCGCACGGCCATGGCCGGGTGGACGTTCGCCTGGTCGACGCGCCGGCGTTCGGTAGGCCGGTGCGGATCGTGTGGCGCAAACGCCGCTGGGTGTGCCCTGAGCCGGCGTGCGAGGTGAACTCGTTCGTGGAGCAGGATGAGCAGGTCGCAGCCCCGCGTGGCGTGTTGACGGCGCGGGCGTGCCGGTGGGCGTTCGGGCAGATCCGACGTGAGTACGCCCGCGTCAACGGGATCCGGCGTCAGCTCGGCACGGGCTGGCGCACGGTGTGGGACTCCATCAAGCCGCTGTTGCAGGCTGCCGCCGAGGACGAGGCACGCTTCGCCGGGGTCGCGGTCCTCGGGGTTGATGAGCATGTGTGGCATCACGTGTCGACCAAACCGATCGAGGACGGCGGGCGCGGCCCGAAGGAGTTGACCGGGATGGTTGACCTGACCCGAGATGTCAACGGGCACACCAGGGCTCGCCTGCTGGACCTGGTCCCCGGCCGCTTGGGGCAGGCGTACAAGACCTGGCTCACCGAGCGTGGCGAGGACTTCAAGGCCGGAGTGAAGATCGCCACCTTGGACCCGTTCCACGGGTACAAGAACGCGATCGATGACCAGCTCGATGACGCCCGCGCCGTCCTGGACGCCTTCCACGTCGTCAAAGTGCGCCATGAGGCGCTGTGTGTACGGATGGAGGTGAGAGACCTCCATCGCCTGGTCGTCGCAGCGGCTGGGTTGAAGTTGAGGGCAGCCTGAGCCAGGAGGTGCTGGTGAGGGTGGGAAGCAGTCCTGACAAAGCCGGGGCGGGTCAGTACTGCCAGATGGTCTGGGCCCGGCGAACGAGGCGGGAAGGTGTAACGAGAGTGAACCAGTGGTTGAACCTCCGTAATCGTGGATCCGGCTCCAACCTGGCGGATGTGGGCCGGGGTGCAGTGCGCGCCGAACGGATGAACGGGAAGGCGACTTCCGGGGCGGTTATTGATGCCGGTCCGGGAGGCCGCGAGGAAAGCCTGCGGCGTACTCGCGGCGATGCTGCCGGAGCTGAGCTGGACACCGCCCCCGCCGACCGTCACACAGTGAACATGGGAACCCTGTCGTGCTCGCCCTGTCCGGGTTGCTGCCAGCAGTCCGGTGGGCAGGGCCACCGTCGCCCGATGGGCGTGGCAGGGGGCGGAGCCGCCGTAGTAGTCCGAGGACGGGAAAGCCGTCCGCATGGCGAAGGGCGGCAGCGAGTCCGCGATCAGGGTGCTGCAAGGCCAGGAGGTCGCCGGTGAAGACCGGCGCGCCGTGGCCGAGCCTGTCGCAGGCTCGGGCGCGGGTACTGGGGATGCAGGCCAAGTTGCATCGATGGTCGACCGGGGACACCACGTCCCGGTTCGATGACTTGTTCAACCTCGTGGTGGACCCCGCTTTCATGGTGATGGCTTGGGAGCGGGTTGCGAGCAATCGCGGGGCGCGTACGGCCGGGGTCGATCGGGTCACGGCCCGCGCGATCACGGCCGAGGGCCCAGCGGCGGTGGTGGAGTTCCTTGCCGGGCTGCGTGAGCAGGTCAAGCAAGGGACGTTCGTTCCGTCGCCGGTGCGGCAACGGTTGATCCCCAAGTCGTCGGGCACGTTCCGGGCGTTGGGGATCCCGACCGTGGCCGACCGGGTGGTCCAAGCGTGTCTCGTGCTGGTGCTGGAGCCGATCTTCGAGGCCGACTTCCATCCCTCCTCCTACGGGTTTCGGCCCCGGCGGCGGGCATGGGACGCGGTCGCCGAGGTGCAGATGTTCGCGTCCCGCTCTTACGAGTGGGTCCTTGAAGGCGACATCACGGCGTGTTTCGACGAGATCGACCACGCGGCCCTGATGGGTCGGGTGCGTCGACGGGTCGGGGACAAGCGGGTCCTGGCTTTGATCAAAGCGTTCCTCAGGGCCGGGATCCTCAGCGAGGACCAGGTCCACCGCGAGTCGAACACCGGCACCCCGCAGGGCGGGATCCTCTCCCCACTGCTGGCCAACATCGCCCTGGAAGTGCTCGATGAGTACTTCGCCCGGGTTTGGGCCACCATCAGCCCGACCCGGGTCGATCGCTCCCGACGGCGCCGCCACGGCCTGCCGGTGTACCGCCTGGTGCGCTACGCAGACGACTTCGTGGTTCTGGTGTCCGGCACCCGGGAGCATGCCGAGGCGCTGCGCGAGCAAGTCAGCGACGTCATCGCCCCGATGGGGCTGCGGCTGTCGCCGGAAAAGACCACCGTGGTCCACATCGATGACGGGTTCGACTTCCTCGGGTTCCGCATCCAGCGGCACCGCAAGCCGGGCACCGAAAAGCGATACGTCTACACCTTCGCGGCCAAGAAGTCGGTGGCATCTGTCCGCCGCAAGGTCAAGGCGATCACGAAACAAGGCACGAATCACACCTTGGGCGACCTGCTGCGCCAGTTGAACCCGGTGCTGCGGGGCTGGACGGCCTACTTCCGTCACGCGGTAGCCAAGGCCACCTTCGGACACCTGCGCCACTACACGTGGAACCGGGTGATCCGGTGGCTGCGGAGCAAACACCGCAAGACGGGGTGGAAGGCCCTCCGGCGACGATACGGGCCCGCCGGATGGTGGCCTGGCGATGGAGAGATGACTTTGTTCGACCCGGCGTCGGTGGCGGTCACCCGCTACCGGTACCGGGGCGACATCCCCTCCCGCTGGGCTGCCCTCGCCCAACTCGCCTAACGGAACGACCATCGACACGGGCTCGTGGAGAGCCGGGTGCGGTGCAAGCCGCACGCCCGGTTCGGGAGGCGGCCCGGGGAAACGGAACAGACGGCAACGCTGTCACCGCGCCCCGGGCCGACCTCACCCCGCCACCCAGGTCGTTGACGATGTACGGCGCCGGCTCCAGCAGGACACCTGCGGGCGCCGCGGCCGTCGTGACGACCCGCTGTACCGGATCCGCAACATTCTGCGCGCCGGCGAAGAGAACCTCACCAACCGCCAGAACGCCCGCCTCGACGCGGCGTGGGCCGCCGATGAGCGGCACCTCGAAGTCGAAGTCGCCTGGTTGTGCGCCCAGCAGGTCCGCTCGGCCTACCACCAAGACACCCACGCCGCGGGGCGAGCAGTCGCGCAGAAAATCCTCGACACGTTCACCTCATGCCCGATCCCCGAAGTCGCCCGGCTCGGCAAGACCCTCACCACCTGGCGCAGCGAGTTCCTCGGCTACTTCGACACCGACGGCGCGAGCAACGGCGGCACCGAAGCGATGAATGGCCTGATCGAACTCCACCGACGCATCGCCCGCGGCTTCCGCAACCGAGACAACTACCGCCTACGCATGCTCCTCATCGGCGGCCTGACCCTCTCACCCCACACTCATCGGTGAAGAGCCGGACAACTACGCTGCCCACAAACATGTCGAGATCCGGGACTGGCTCGAGGCGAACCCTCGGATCCACGCCCACTTCACCCCCACCTCAGGATCCTGGCTGAACCTGGTCGAGGTCTGGTTCGGCATCATCGAACGCCAAGCCATCCACCGCGGCACGTTCCGCTCCGTGCGCGACCTCAACGCCAAGATCCGCGCCTTCATCAACGGCTGGAACGACCGCAAACACCCGTTCGTATGGACCAAGACCGCCGACGAGATCCTGAAGAAGGCCAACCGTCAGAACACTTCAAACACGGACCACTAGGGATGAATAGTTACCACGGGCGTCAACACTGCAACAAAGCCAACTGTAGCGAGGGCCCACCGATACATTCGGCGACGATTCTCAGGCAATAGCAACAAGTCGTGCCCATCGGGAAGTGCCACCAGTGACTTGCCTTCGGCCGTCTGGGCGTTATCAGCGATAGCCCGCAAGAATTTCTCTCGCCTTCTCCTCTTTCCGGGCTTGGTGGCGGACAGTGTCAGAAGAAGCGCGAATTCACCGACCTGCACCAGATGGCCAAGGTGCGCGTCCTTCTCAGTTTCCTGAAGTTTCTCGGCCAGATCCTCGACTATTAGGTTTCGCTGCTCCTCGGCGGCAGTGCGATGGACGATAACTGCAATTACGACAAGAATAATCCCGATCCAGATTCGCGTCGTGCTCAACATTACGTCGCCACGACCTTCCCCAAAGAGGGCCTCTGTGCCACTGAACACGGCACCAAAGATTGCGATATCCAATCCGGTTGATTCCACCTGCATAAAGGCAAGCCATCTCAGAATAATGTCCATGGCGACAACGGCGCTGAGTACCCCTAATACTTTCAGGTTCAACTCAGCCCCCCAGAATCTCAAAGTTGGATCAAGGGATAGTAGGTTCACAATCACTTGCCGAGCACCTCCTCGCCCAGTCACTGGTCATGCCCAAAGATCTCAGAATCTTGTCGGATCGAATAGGGGTTGTGGAAACATCGCCGCTCGTGCCGGAGAACAGTGCACCTACTACGACCTCATCCCATTCTGCCCCCCCGTGGCTTCCACGATGCCTCCCCAGATTCCAACCTGGTCGAGGGCCCCAGTAAAAGTGCTGCTCAGGCCGAGCAAATCCAACTACATCGGCCGACCGGTCACGAACGCGTGATCCAAGAAACTGTCGAAAGAAGTCCGGATAGCGATGCGACATAACCGGGTTATCCAATGGGAAGTGGCGAGTCTCACCCAGGGTCAGAATGCCGAGGGGATCCAGACCCTTTAGGCACGTATATTCGGCGCACTCGGAATCCTCACAGTGGACGAGGTGGCTTAGGCCGGATTTCGATACCAGGTAATGATCTGGGTCAGCTGAAGAGTCGACCAAGAACGCAAAGTTTCCGCTGTTCGCGAGCTCTCGAACCATATCCGCGACAGCCGCTGGGTGAGAGGCAGAGGACCGGGTGTAAATCGACACAGATGAGTCTCCCCCGGTCAGAACAACCGACTCCTCGGGGTTAACGCGCATGCGTACCTGTGGGTTTATAACAATCTCTGAGTCGCCGAAGTATTCAGGGGCCCACTCGCGTATTTGATTTATGTTTGCGGAGGACTTGATAACCCGCTGACCGTGATCCGGAACGACAAGGATAGAGGCTTCGGCGCAGGCCTTCTGCGTCTCCTCAATGAACGCCCCCAAGGCTTTGCTAGTCTGCACCATGTCTATGGCGACTTCATGAGAGTCGGGACCGTGGCGGTGCGACATGGCGTCTCCACGTGGTAGCCATATCACGTGAAGGCCGTTCGGCTCCTTTTGAATCTGCCGAAGTGCATGTCTCAATAGACGGTCGGGTCGTTGCGTGGGGAGCCTTGAGACCCGTGACGCTCCTCGGGTGACCAGGCTCTGAGTCACGGTGCTGAGAGTCGCTGAGCACTCAAAGATCGTTGGTGTTGTGGTGAACAGGTCTCCGTTCACGCGGGAGATCCCCGGGCCGATGTAGTTCCTCACTCGACCATCGGCGCGCGACAACCACCGGTGACCCGGGATGCCGTGGTCCTTGGGTTGCCGACCGGTGAGTAGAGAACTATGAGAAGAGATGCTAATACTTGGGACTACGGAGACGACCTCGTTCAGGTAGCGGGCGCCCCCACCCAACCAGTCCGAAAGTTCGGGCAGGTTTCCATCGCCCAATAGAGAGTCGAACACCCTGCGAGTCCAGCCATCGACGATGATGACGACATGGGTGGGTGCGGTGGACACCCTGCCAGCCTAGGGGACGCTGGCAAGCGGGTGCGCGCGTTCTAGGGAACCACTGATCTGGGGGCTGCCGGCAGGGATGGGAGAATGGTGACGCGCGGGAACTCTCAGTGAGGGCTTGGCCATGTTACTCGCCCCCCATGTTGGGCCGATTTCGTTGCCTACCAAGGCGCGCCACTACTCCTCGCCGACAGTGCGGTGTGGACTCCAACCGTCGCGGCTGACGAGCCGAAGCGCGGCATACCCGACGGCCGGCGCGGCATACGAAATCTCAGATGGGGAAACCGAGGTGCGCCAACGCTTGGCGCAGCAACACGTCGTGGCCTCGGTCGAGATCGGCGAGCAACAGCGGATCGCGCGCCTCCTCGGGGGTGAGCCAGGCGAGGTCGAGGGCGTCGTGCTGGGGCGCGCAATCACCGGCGACCGGCACGATGTAGGCCAGCGACACCGCGTGCTGGCGCGGGTCGTGGAACGGGGTGACACCCGGCGTCGGGAAATACTCGGCGACCGTGAACGGCTGCGGGCTCGGCGGCACCCGCGGCAGCGCCATCGGCCCGAGGTCCTTCTCGAGGTGGCGCAGGATCGCGTCGCGCAGCCGCTCGTGGTGGAGGACCCGCCCCGAGACCAGTTCGCGGGTGATGCGCCCATCGGTCATCCGCAGCAGCAACCCGATCCCGGTGACGACCCCCCGGTCATCGACGCGCACCGGGAGCAGGTCGACGTAGAGGATCGGCACCTTGTCGCGGGCCTGGTCGATCTCCTCGCGGCTCAGCCACGCCGACTCGCGGCCCAACTCCAACGGACTCATGGGGCCCGATTGTGCCAGCGCTGGCAGACTGACGGGGTGCGCGTGCTCATCCTCGGCGGGACCGCCGAAGCCCGGGACCTGGCCGTTCGGCTCGTCGAGGCCGGGGCCGACGTGACGTCCTCGCTCGCCGGCCGGGTCTCGCGGCCGCGGCTGCCGGTGGGCGAGGTCCGCATCGGAGGGTTCGGGGGGGCGGCGGGGCTCGCGGCATACGTCCGTCGGGAGGCCGTCGACGTCCTCGTCGACGCGACCCACCCGTTCGCGACGACGATGACCGAGCACGCGGTCGCGGCGGGGGCGGCCGCTGGGGTCCCCGTGGTGCGCTATGCCCGGCCGGGGTGGTCGAGTCGTCCCGACGCCGCGGGGTGGCATTGGGAGCCCACGCTGGCCGACGTATGCCGCGTCGCCGGCTCCCTGGGGAGGCGCCCCTTCATCACCAGTGGGCGGCAGACGTTGCCGGCGTATGCCGCGTGGACCGACCGGGACGTCCTCGTGCGGGTGGTCGAGCCCTTGGACGAGGCGCCGCCGCCTGGGTGGACGGTGATCGAGGACCGCGGTCCGTATGTGCTGGCCGGGGAACTCGATCTGATGCGCCGGCACCGCATCGACGTGTTGGTGACGAAGGATTCGGGTGGGACGTTTACGAGCGCGAAACTCGATGCTGCGGCCGAGTTGGGGGTGCCGGTTGTGGTGTTGGCTCGGCCGGTGTCGCCGGTGGGTTTGACGGCGGTGTCGAGTGTTGAGGTGGCGGTGGCGGCGGTCTGCGGCGGCGTGTGATCGTGCTTTTGGTGAGTTGTGGCTGCCTCTTGCCGGGCATGATGCGGGTGGGAATTCGCTTGTCAATCAGTGCTTCACGCGGGCATTGCGGCGGCCGTAGCAGCCCGTGGTGACCTCATCTATGATTGTTATCGTTTCGTGACCTGGAGGGTGCGGTATGGGGGCTCGTCAGGCGGGGGGAGTGTCAGTGCACCTTCGTAGGGTGCTGGTATGCGAACTTCCGAAGTCACCGATACCGGGTGTTGTCCCGGGGTTGGGCTGCGGGATGCGCAAGGGCCCGCCGGGCGCCGCGAGTCTGCCGTTGCTGCGGCGTCGGCCGTCCGGGGAGGGCCCGGTGTCGGGGTTGCTGGTGGCGTGGATGAGCCGGGTGCGGACTTGGTGGTGGGGTGGGATGTCCCGGGAGTAGGGGTGCGCTCGTTGGATGGCTCCTTGGTGCCGGAGGGCCCGGTGTTCGGGTCTGCCGCGGGCGTCGAGGCTCCTGTTGACGTGGAGGCGCTGGTGGGGGCGTTGCGGGTGGTGGCCGCGGGGGTAGCGACCGCGCGCGATGGGTTGCCGGGAGTGTGTGATGCCGGGGTGGTGGAGTTGATGGTGGCATTGGGGGAAGCGGCGTGCGCGGTGGAGACGATGACGGTGGAGACCACTGCGGCGGCGTTGCTGCGGGGGTTGCCGCGTGGGGGGCCG